>ERZ808242.422-NODE-422-length-31222-cov-4.333205_pt1 | contig 31222 bp, 22 predicted proteins | sample MGYA00521244_ERZ808242 | MGnify/ENA primary metagenome ERZ808242 (study PRJEB31516, sample SAMN03275573) | gut metagenome | biome: mammalia-associated habitat; material: feces | host: Papio cynocephalus | place: Kenya | collected 2012-07-27 ... | reverse complement strand
TAAAGGTGCGTTTAATTGAAGAACAAATGCGCTTAAAAAACGCTCAAGAAGCTCTGGTGGCTAGGGAACGTGAGTTAAGCAATTTGCAACGCAATTTGGACGAACTGGATGAAGATGCCCAGAGAGCTCAAGCAGAAGCCCAACGTTTGGCGGCTGCTCAGGTGCGTACTCAAAGCGAAGGAGAAAACCTCACGCGCTCTATTGCCGAGAAGCAAGAGCGTTTGCGTCAAGCTATTCAAGAGCTAGAAGAAGCTTCTTCGGTTTTGGAACAAGAAAATAGCAAATTGTTGCAAATACGCCAGGAACAAGCTAAAGCTGCTAGGCAAGCGCGTGAATTAGGTGAAGCTTTAAGCAGTGCCGTAGTTAATAAAGAGACGTGGCAATCGCGTTTTAGGGTTGAACAAGCCCGTTGGCAAGATTATGCTCAAAGCCATTATGATACACAAGCGCCAGAATTTGGTGAAGTTAATGTCACCGAGGTGGCTGGGCAAGCATCTAAGTTGCGCAATTATTTGGCCAATTTTGGCAGCGTAAATTTGGGAGCGCGTGAAGAATATGAGCGCCTTAAGGCTAGATTAGATGAATTAAATGCTCAAATAAGCGATATTGAGCAAGCTTCCGAGGGCTTTAGACGCATTATAGCTGAAATGGATCAAGCTTTAGTTACGCGCTTTAAACAAGTATTTAATCAAGTAAACCGTACATTTTCAGCTATTTTCCAAAATATTTTTGGCGGTGGCTGGGCCAAGCTAGAACTATGTGATCCTGAGGATTGGTTGGAGTCTGGCGTAGATATTTGCGCTTGTCCTCCTGGCAAAAAAATGCAGAATTTAACTTTGTTTTCTTCAGGAGAAAGAGCTTTGTCGGCCATTTCTTTCCTATTTGCTTTGCTGACGCATAAACCCAGCCCAGTAGTTATTTTTGATGAGCTGGATGCCCCTCTGGACGATGCTAATGTAGAAAAAATAGCTCGTAAGCTCCTCGATTTTGCTGCTTCTTCGCAATTTTTGATTGTAACTCACAATCGCAAAACGATGGAGTTCGCTCAGCGGCTTTACGGCGTAACTATGGATAAGCCCGGAGTAAGCCGCTTATTGAGCGTAACTATGGAGAAGCAGCAACCTGACGAGGAGCCTGATTCTAACTAGGCTTGAGCTGGAGCTACTGCTTTTTCAGTAGCTTTGTCAGGAGTCGGATCGGCTGATTCGCCGTTCTGTCCATCTGTTTTTTGCGGATGGAGATAAAGCCAAACAAAGCCTAAAATACCGGCTGTGGTGGAAGAGCAAAGAATGGCCAATTTGGCGGTATCCAAGTGCGAACCAGCACCTAAAGCTAAGTTAGATACGAACAAGGCCATAGTAAAGCCAATGCCGCCAAGCATACCGGCGCCGAAAAGTTGAATCCAATTGGCACCGCGAGGCAACTTGGCCAAACCGCACTTAATAGTAAGGAAGGTACCTAAAGTGATACCGACTGGCTTACCGACAATTAAGCCTAAAGCAATACCGTGAGTGATCGTGTCGCTTAAGAAACCAGGGTCAAGCTTGGTAATAATAACGCCGCTGTTAGCTAAAGCAAATAGTGGCATAATCACCATGGAAACGAAAGTGCCAATAGAGTGCTCCATAATTACCAGAGGAGGCAATGCTTTGGAAGCATTTTCGTGCAAAAATTCAACAGCAGAAATTACTTTAGTGTCACCAATAGCTCCCTCTTCATTGTCGGGGCGCTTGTCCAAAACATCTCTGACGGTAGCGATAGCTTTAGCTAAACGATCTTTATCCAAAGCTGTCCAGGTGGGAATGGTAATAGCCAACATTACGCCAGCTAAAGAAGCGTGGATTCCAGAATGGAGTACACAAAGCCAAAGGACGATGCCGCCCAAAGAATATACAATCAGGGAACGGGTTCCAAGTTTGTTGAGGAGAAGTAGAATAGCGAATACAGCTAAGGCTGAAACTAAAGCAGCTACGTTAATATTGCTGCTATAGAACAAAGCGATTACTAAAACTGCGCCCAAGTCGTCGGCAATGGCCAGAGCTACCAAAAAGACTTTCAAGCTGTTAGGTACGCGCTTACCAAGCATAGTAATTACGCCTAAAGCAAAGGCAATATCGGTAGCTACGGGAATGCCCCAGCCATGAGTATAAGGAGTGCCCATAGCGCAGAGACTGAAGAGAATAGCTGGCACCAGCATACCTCCAGCAGCAGCAATAACTGGCAAAATAGCCTGGCCGAAGCTGGAGAGGTCACCAACTTGCATTTCGCGTTTTATTTCCAAACCGACTTGCAAGAAGAAGATGGCCATTAAGCCGTCGTTGACCCATTCAAGCAAGGTATGCTCCAAACTGAAAGAGCCTATGCCTATACGAGCGTGAGTTCCCCAAAAGCCGAGGTAACTTTCAGGCATGGAGTTAGCCCAAATGAGTGCTACTATGGTAGCTAATAAGAGGACTATGCCTCCGGAAGTCTCCATATTCATAAAACTGTTTATGGGACTTAGTACCGCCTCTAAGGGCGCAGCCAGCTTCATATTTGTTTTGCTGTTGCGTATCTTATTGGCTTTGGTTACATCTTTTACTATCTTTTTGCTCATGTATCCATCTCCAATGTTGCCAACTCTCCCCCTTAATTCGCTTGACGCGATTTTTACGCTTGAGTGCGCTTCCCTGCCGATATTTTGTAAAAATTAAGTCGCCTATAAAAATGTCTTTCTTGTGTTTATAGACAGGAATTTGGCTTCGAATAGAGCCAGGCAGGTAATAAATACCTTCTTAAGAATAGTCCCGAAGGCGCGTTTTTTGGGACTTTTAGCCTCGATTAAGCAAAGAAAACGGAAGGTTTTTATGTCTCTATCTGAGAGAGTTTGTCCTGTTTGTGGCAAGCCTTTTGCCAGACAGAATGAAGATGGAAGCAGCGGTAATAGCCTAGGATGTACGTTATGCGGCCAATGCGGATATCTCTATCATGACGAATGTTGGAATAAAATAAAACGCTGTGCTGTGTTTGGCTGCCGTTGTACCCATTCTGAGTCCGTTTCCAAAAATGTCAATTTGCCCACCACTATAAAATGTCAAGCTTGCGGTAATGACAACCCTTATAAAGCTTCTCTGTGCTCAAAGTGCGGAGAACCTTTGGAAGATCGTTTTGTGGGCAAAATTTTTAGTTCAAATTCCGTAAAAGATTGTTGGCAAGCTGAGACCGATAAAGAACTTATTCTTAAGGCTGACGAAGATTGGAATACTTCTGTATGTTATTTATATAACGGAGACTTCGAATATTGGCTAGCCAACAATGGTTACGAAGAACTGGCCCAAAAAGCCAAAGAGGCTAGACAGGCTAATCGTCAGCGCTCAGTTGGATTGGAAGTATTTTTGGAATCTTCTGGCTACGTTAGCAAGCCTATTTTAAATATCTCTAATGATTTTTTGACCGTTGAATGTGCCGATGATGAAGTAGATACCATTATCAATGTCAGTAATGCCGGTAGAGGATACCTCTATGGGACTTTGCATGCCAATGTCGATTGGATTATCGCTCAGCCCCAAGAATTTGCTAGCAACAGCCAACGTATTATGCTTACTTTGGACATGACCGCTTTGGGAGGTAGTTCTGGGGAGGGTAAAATTTCCTTCAAAACCTCCGGTGGAGAGCGTACCGTTACGATTAAAGCTAGCCGCATATCAGTATCTACTGCTATTTCTCTTTATCGCGAGGGCAATTACTTGAAGGCCAGAGCCTTAGGGCGCAAACTTCTAGACGACCGTATCTCCATAGCTGATGCTTCGGTACTTTGTGCTGCTTGTTCTTTACACGAAGAAAATTATATTGGAGCTGTTTCTGATTTACGTTGTCTTTTCGGAAAATGTCAGATTTTGCCTGGAGATATTGCATCTAAAGTTTACACATGGCTTAAAAGCGACCATTCTCAAGCTGTTACTTTGGAAAAAAGTGTTATTTATGAAGCTATTGCCGAAGTAGCGGATGACGATCTAAAAAAAGATCTTCACAAAGAGTTGGCTAGGGTAATTATAGACAGGGCTTCGATGTCAGTTGATTCTGGTTCTGGAAGGGCTTCGCTGTGGAAGAGTGGTCAAAAAGTTGCCAAAAATATCAAAGAAACTTTAAAACAAGCGGAAAATCTTGATCCAGAATTGGCTAAAGAAGTGTCGGCAGTACGCAAACGTTTGCGCTCTGGCAAATATCTTGTTTCTTTGCCGAGTTGCCTTATTGCTTGTTTGCTAGCTTTGTCCTTGGCTGTGGGAGGGGTATTCTATATACAGAACAATGAAAATATTGATTTATTTGGCCTAGGACGGGGTAAAATCGCCGATTTTGTAGATGGCGATTTTAGAGCCGAAAGTAATCAATTGCGTGTTGAGTTTCAAAATTCACCTTCTGATGTGGATATACGTGCCAAATATGTCGCTTCTCTGTTGGGCTTGGCGGAAGAAGCAGCCGCTTCTTATGTGTATAGCTTAGCTGACAGCTATACTCGTCAAGCTTTGGAAATTGGTCAAGCTAACGCTTATTCCGCTGAAATAGTACAAGCGCGTATGTTTAATTGGGCCAAAAAGTTGCAAGATGAACAGCTTGAAGGTGAAGCTTATATTCGTTGTCGCCAGGCTTTGAAATTGGGCGCCAATTCAGAATTGGAAGCGATGGCTCAAAAACTGGCCATTTCTTGGGACTCTTATTATGAGGTGTTCTCTATGGTGGATAGCTTGTTTTGTTCTGGAAGCATTTATGTTTCTTCCGGTGAAACTTGTCAAAAGGCCATGCAAAAATTAGCTTCTTTGGGTGTTTATACATATAAAACTCGTGTAGATTGCGCCTATGTTGATTTAACTGGTAATGGCCGACGCGATTTGCTAGTGGCTGGTTCTGACGATCTTTCTTCAGGAGTGACAAATTCTGCCGATAAAAGTCAAGGGGCAAATTACAAAACTTCTTTTGGTAGTGGTTTTGCCATTTATTCTTGGAAGGGGGCAACTTTCGACAAGGTTTATTCTAAAAAAGTGAAGGGTGTCCCTCATTTAGTCGATGTGCAATGTGCCAATATTAGTAGCCGAAAACAAGAAGAAGCCTTGTTGATATGGAATTTGTTGGGCAAACCTAATAATTCGCAAGGTATTGTTGTAGGCTATACCGGCCAACAATTCCTTGCTACTGAGCGTACTGGCGCTTTACATTTTGAGATGGCCGATCGTGATAATAATGGACGCTTCGAAATTTGGATCTCTAGTATTGTGGCTGATTCTACCGATCCCGACAATGCTATTTATGTGCCTTCTCCTTATTCGTGGAATGGCCATGATTTGATTCCGGCTTCCGGAGATTTTAGCTCTTTCTATATGAAGATAAATCAAATTTTGGACGAGCAAATTAAAAATAATCCTTATCCTGAAGGCTCCGATTTGCGCCGTCTTTATCGTTTAGATCGACAAAAAGCCAAAGATTTACTTAGAAAGCGAATCTCCGCAAGAGCGATCGCCTCTGAATTGAAACAGGACAAAAATTGATAGACAAAAACTATCGGCTTCGCTCAGGGGAGGGGAGCAACCAGTAGTGCATTTTTGAGAGAGTTGGTATGGCAGGAACGAAAAAAAGATATTATAAAGGCAAAATGCCTTTGCCTAAAATAATCGGTTTATCCATTGTAGTTTTAGCTTTGCTGTCTTTTTGCTTAACTTTAGCTATGGCTAGCTGGCACCGTCGTGCCCAGTCACCTGCTTTGGAAAAAAATTACAATCAATTTGTAAAAGAGGTTAAAAGTGGCAATATCGCTTCGGTAGAAATGTATCGTGACGTTCTCTATGTAAAAAGCAAAGAAGAAGCTTATTTTGTGCGCAGCGTCTCTGATAATTATACTATCGATTTACTGCTCAAATATAAAGTACCTTTAGCTGGTATTGAGCAACCTTCAGGCTCTTATAGTGGTCGTGCTCAAATAGCTTATATAATAGCTCTACTTATACCTTACTTTATTTTGGGAGCTATTGTTTTTGTAATGGTGAGGGCTGTTTCTGGAGCTGCGAAAGTGGAAGAGACGGACGACGACACTTCAAGTGAGAAAAAGTAATTTTTTTTCAGCTTTTTTTGATGATATGTGTTGACAAAGAGCTTGTCGGTATGTATACTTCAGGAGCGGTTGAGAGATACCGCAAACGCGATAACAAAATATCGCGGGATGGAGCAGTCCGGTAGCTCGTCGGGCTCATAACCCGGAGGTCGTGGGTTCAAATCCCTCTCCCGCAACCACTTAAGAAGATGATGAAATCATCTTCTTTTTTTTTGTCCTTTTTTGTTTCGCAATCGCGGATCATTTCGCAAACACTAGTTAGCAAACAGGAAAAAGGGACGTTTTGAAACATTTACTTTGCTGTCCGGATGTGTAGGAGCTCTTGATTGGAAATGTTTGGTGAACTTTTGGAAAACGAGGCGTGACTCGTACTGACAAAATTATGAAGGAAATTCGTTTATTAATTTTTATTGTAAGCATATTTATATTGTGCGGTTTTACTCAGGCGCAAGCTCAAGTTTCCAACAAAGATAAAGTCTTTTGGCTTGATGGCACCAGTTATTCTATCCCTTGCCGAACTATGTCTGTGCCGACTGGGGCCAATGGTAATGAATCTGAACATTTATTTCTGCTTATGGGTGGTGAAGAGGCCGAACGTTTGGTAAGTAAAGCTGGACGCCGTTTCAGTTGGTCCACTAGTGGCTCTACTCTTATGGTCTTTTCCGCTTCCGGTCAGTGGACAGTTTCGGCAGACAGTCAGGATATAATTGGCCCCCATAAAGAAGTTATCAAAGCTCGCGGTCTCATGCGTACAGATTCGGGCTTACGTTTACTAGAACCACAGCTTTTTATACAGTTATTAGATTTAGTGGCCGATACCCAAGAAAATAACCTTTCTGCAAAAACGAACCTGGCCCATAAAATTTACGCTCCGGCACTGAAAAATGATACTGATGGCACCAAACTTATACTTAGTTTAGATTTTCGTCCTCGTTTCGAAGTGATAAATTCCGACTCAGAATCGGTAACTTTGCGCTTTGATAATGCTGTGTGGGGAGAAGAAGAAAAACAAATCCATTTGGGCCATGTGACTGTGCAAGCTGAGCAAAAACAAGTGGACAGTACACCTAGCCTTACTTTGACTTATAAGTTGCCTGCCCATTGGTCGCCTATTGTGCGCGAATCATTCGATAATAAGTCGCTTAGTGTAGTTTGTTCTCCACAATTTTCTCTTTCTGCAACTCAAAACGAACCTTCGGCTTTGACTTGCCTAGAAAGCAAAACAGTCAGTTTAGAAGAAAATGGCTCTGAAGCTGAAGATATTTTGATAACTTCTTCAGATTCTTTCCGCTACTTTTGGAATTATTGTGCCGATTGTCGCAAGCTTTGTCTCTATTTAGATAATGTCGATAGTGACGATACTGTAAAGTTGCCAGTCGATTCTCAAAAATTTTTCTTTAAAACTGAAGCTACCCAAGTAGGCAGCGCTCAACATCCCATTCTACGTATTGACTTCTTGCTAACTCAGGATACTGCTTTTAGTTTCCCTGAAAGTCAATTAAATACAACTGCCGCTGTACGATTTTTTAAGGGCAATTTACAAGCTGTTGCTCAAAATGGCACTCTCAGTGGCAAAGGTCACACTTTAGGCTTTGTTGATAGACGTGGTGTTATTGTTATCGATCCCGGTCATGGCGGCGGCGATCCCGGATGTTATAGTCGTCGTTTAGGTGTATATGAAAAACAAATTACTTTAGATGTAGCTATGCGTTTGCGCGATCTTTTAGAAAGCGAAGGTTGGGAAGTAGTTTTAACTCGCGATACCGATAGGGATGTTAGCTGGTTAGGATCTCCCGATTCTGTCGAGTTGCAATCTCGTTGTGACGTAGCCAACAATATCGGCGCCGATTTCTTTATCAGTTTGCATTGTAATGCCAGCGTTTCTTCTATACCCAATGGCAGCTCGGTGTACTGGTTTAAACCAGAAGATCGACAATTGGCCAAGGCTTTAGAATTTTCACTCAGCTCGTTGGGCTTCTATCAAATAGGCACTTTGCGCGAAGGTTTTTACGTGTTGCGCAATACTGATATGCCTGCTGTACTGGTAGAAATGGCCTACTTGACCAATTATGAAGACGGAGTGAAATTAGCCGATCAGAATTGCCGCCAGACTATTGCTGAAGAATTGGCCCAAGCTTTGAACGATTTTATTGGCCAGAGTGAGGGAGGTAGTAGCAATATTAGCGGTCGTACTGTACGCTCTGCGCCCTAAGGTGATTGTTTCCTAAATATAAAGGCCCCCTCTTTTCACTTTGAAGAGGGGGCCTTTATATTTTAGTAGTAGGCGCAATCTATTGCCAGGTTATTTGGGCATCTTGCAATTCAGCTTTGTAAGTTAGGGTACGCAGTGAATTTTTTAACTGGGCCTCTACATAGTAATGGCCAGAGGTTGGCAAATCGCGCAATACTTTGGCAGCGTTAACGGTATTAGCTGCGTAAGTTGAGGTCTTGAGCAACTGACGCTGGCCATTAGTGTAAGTGTACAATTTGACAGTAGTTTCCGAGGGAAGCATATCGGAAGGCAAATTTTGGGCTACTTGCTCAATAGGGCAGGGACGGTTGCTCTCCAAATAGTAGCGGCCTGGATTATTGTCGTCATTGCCTGTGCAACCGCTTAAAAATGCTGCTGCCAGAATGATAAGGCCAAAACGCAGGATCGATTTATGCATATTATTTTATTCACCTCGCATCGGTCAAAGTTACAGTTAAATTCGCTTGAAAAGGATCTTTTTCCCCTACGTGAATTTCTATCACTTCTTTTTGTGTTAAGCTTCGGGAGCTGGCTCAAAAATAGTGGTAACGTCTTCAACTTTAGCTCCGAGCCTTACTAGCAACTCTTTTTGCCATTGTACGGCCATTAGTGCCGGAGCTAAACACTCTCTATTACCCCACACTATGGTGAGGGTTCGTCTAGTTTCTTCGTTGGTTTTGGTGCGTTGTGAATCTTTTACTGGATTGGCACAGGGGCCTTCTTGGTCGCGCATGACAATAAGCCCCTTTAGAGACATCTCTTGGCCGGACTTATTGAAAATGTATGATTCGCCTTCTGTGCCTAAATCTATGCGCAGTGGGGGATGGCACAAATCCAAGTCGATAACACCTATAGGCAAGCCTACATGTAAAGATACGCCGTTGAGTACATCTACGGCGGCATTGATAGAATTCAGTTCACCATTGGCAGCAGCTCTGACTAGATATTCTGCTGCAGGTTTGCTGCGTCCGCTGGGCTTAAAGCCTCCCCAGCGCAGTAAAGAACGATAACTTTTGAAGATTTCTTCCTTGGAGGGGAGCTCTCCCTGGGGACGTTCAGCTTCTCCCTCTGGAGTGAGCAAATGTTTAAGCCAATCTGGGCTAACCATTTCTTTTAGAGGATGGGGAAACTCAGTAGTAAACATGATAGTTTGCAATAAGGGATGATAAGCTTGAACGACTTCCAAGATAGCCTCCTGGGATTATTTTTAATATCAATGTCGCTAACATATAATTTAGCGTGGAACCAGATGGCTTTCTGCAGAAAAAGGCTCTTTCCCGTCAAACGTTTAGCTGAGTGCTTTGAGGTATTTTCTGAGAAAATATCCAGACAAGAAGTCTATGGAGCAAGATTTTCTCGTTTGCGTGCAGAAATACCAGGAACTTTCTCGGCTCGTAGGGGGCTATTTGGGGGGTTGTTGATTTTTTAACATAAAAGCTATTCACTTCTGCTTAAAAGTTTTTACAATCCAGAGTAGATAGTTATACATCGGAGGATTAGTCATGGACGCAATGCGGGGTTTGGACCCTTCAACTAGTATGTTTCAGACTCAGGCTACCAGAAACCTGAGTCACATCGGTTTCGGTACTGTTCGCTCTCAGAAAGAGGTCACTCAGAAACAGGACGAGACCACCCAGCATGAGGTTCGCGACAACGTTCAGTTATCTCTGACCGGTCAGACGGACGAGACTCCCGAAGCTGATGAGATGACTAAGAACGCCGCTCAATCCGGCTGCCTCAGCGACATTTTAGAAGATTCTTACGGCGAAGATGATGAGGAAATCAGAGAGCGCAAGTTCCGTGATGATCAGGAACAGTATGGCGCTTTAGGTGAAGTTCCTACTCATGAGTTGGGCGAAAATATCAAGGCTGAAGACATCAATCGTCTTAAACGCATGGACGATGATGCCATGGCCGCCAGAGAAATTTTAAATGATGTTCCTGCCCGTAGCTTAGAGCCCGCCAAGAATTATGTTTCTAACATGATTCATGGGAGTCGTCCTACTGAAGCTTTGGCCGCTTTGACTCCTGTCGAGGGTGTCGACCAAATTGAGTTTACCCCTGCCCAGAACGTTGGTATCTTAGATATCCACGACAGTCAGAACAAGCCTATGATCGCCGAATCCGAAGAAGAAATCGGCGCTCAGGACAAGCAGAGCATGGCAGAGAACTACATTAATAATGCCATCAGCAATCTGCCCGAAGATCGTCGCGCCATCGTTTCCGAAATGAAAGATGCCGTGCAAAATTGGGCTGGTGCTAACGGTTTAGATCCTAAGGCCGCTTTTGCCGAGAAGTTGCGTGACCTCGCTGCCGGTTGGGACGATGAGTCCTTGCAGGCCGTGGCACAGACTTATATTGATGCCGATCGTGAAATAGCGACTTCGGCGGCAGGTTAATTTGGTAAATAGAAATCGTAACCACTACGGCTCGTCTGCAGCGGGCCGCAGCGCTACAGGCGGAGAAGCCCGGTTAGATAAAGGCCGGGCTCGTCAGAGCGCATCTTTAAGACGCAGAGGCCGGTATGGAGCCGATACCTCCGGAGAGCGCTTAAATGTCTCCGGGGGTCGTGGCGTGCGATCTTTTCGTATGAATGGTCGCCATTACGCTGATATGCCCGGCATAAGGCGCACTGATACTGGTGCAAAAGCGGAGAAACAGTACCGCTATTTAGCTTTTTGGAAGCCTTGCGGAGTTGACGTAAAGTTTACTGGTGAACGTACTGAGGGCGAACTCGATTATTATATCGAGGTTCCTGATGTCCGGCCGGTTAATGTCTTAGATAAGGAAGCCGAAGGGTTGATGATTTTGACCAACAACCCAACTTTTAGGGCTATTCTTACCCATCCGCTTTGTTCCGAACTGAGAACCTTCCTTATTCAAACTGAGGGAATCCCTGGTGACGAAGCTATCGAAGCTTGGCATGAGGGAGTTTGCTTAATTGAGGGAGGCAGAGCTGATAGCGTGGAAGCTGAAATTATTCCGGCTCCCAAGTTGCCTTCGCGCAGTGTGCCCATTAGAGAACGTAAGAATATTCCTACCGCTTGGGTTGAATTGCGGGCTCTTTCTGGCAACAGCCGTGCCATTCGCAAAGTCTCTGCTTCTTTGGGCAATCCAGTTTTGCGTTTATTATTATGGAGCTTCGGCCCTATAGCTTTGACAGGTATGGTTCCTGGCCAGTGCCGTGATTTCCGTTATGAGGAAATGCGTTGGGTGGAGTCTACTTTAGAAAAAGCAGCAGAGCCAGCTGAAAAGCGTCGTTTGGTCAGCTTTGGTAGTGTGCGTAAAAGTCGCGCTACTTCTAGTGCCGACCGTTCAGCTCGAACTAAACGCGGAAAGGGGCGCCCTTCCGGCGGGTTCGCTTGTCGTGAAGGTGGTCAGCGTGGCGGGCGTACTTCCATGCGTGGAGTCAAGCCTTCTTCTGGACGTTCTTCCTCTGCAACAAGTAGTGCTGGCAAACAGCGTCGCAATTCCACTCAAGCGCCGACTAAAGCTGTAGCTTCTCCTGCTTCAGGTAAGGGGCGCTCTGCCCAAGGATATGGACAATTCCGTATCTATCGTGGGCAAGAAGGAGCTGGGCGTCCTTCTACTTCCTCTTCTTCTGGTGCAATTATGGCCGGAAGTTCTAAAATGCGGAGTAGCAGAATGCGCCGCAGCAACCACTAATAATCACAAAAGGCAATACACTGTGCCTTCACTTAGGTTGAATGGCTTTAGCTATTTTGTTTAAGTGGAGGTAGAGTGTATTTTTTTTGCCTTTTCCTTTAAATATCATTTAATAAAAAGTTGGTACGTACGAAATGGGTTTTATTGACGAATTTAAAAGTTTTATCGCCAGAGGTAATGTTCTGGATATGTCTGTCGGTGTTATTATCGGTGGCGCTTTTGGCAAGATAGTTTCTTCTTTAACTAATGATATTTTGATGCCTCCTATCGGAGCTTTGATGGGACATCTGAATTTTGCCGATTTGCATATCCCTTTAATTACCGATCCTAGTAAATTTCTCAATCCTGGTGAGGGTTTGGAGACTATGCAACATCTAATGAGTATGCCTCTAGCCCAAGTTCGTGCCAAAGGTATTCCGGTCATTGCTTACGGTAGTTTTATCAATGAAGTAATCAACTTTTTAATTATTGGTTTTTGTCTATTTATTGTAATAAAAATTGTCTCTATGTTGACAGCTAGAAGAGAAGCCAAAGAAAAAGCCTCTCCTACGGTTAAAATATGTCCAGAATGCTTGAGCGAAATTCCTATTAAAGCCAAACGTTGCAAATTCTGTACCGCTATGCAACCAGATATGGAAGCTGAAGAAGCTAAGAAGTAACGCTAGTAGTTTTTTTTACTAAGGGGGGAAAAAAGCGTTTAACCTAAAGTGTCTCCTACTCGCCGATTGCTCATTTGCAAAGCGTTAATCCGCTCAGTGAGACTAATTTGGCGAGAAGCTAAGATGCGATAACGGCGCAACAAGAAACAAAAAATTGTGCCAATAATAATCATGCACAGACCAGCTATAGAAAAAGTGGCCGGTATGCCCAATTTGTCGGCGCTAAGACCGGAAAGTAAAGCACCTATAGGAGCGCCGCCCATAAACATCATGGCGTGAAAAGACATAATGCGGCCGCGCATTTGATCGGGAACTAAACTCTGTACTAGCGTATTAGAAGAGGCCATTTGCCCCATGATGCTAAAGCCTACAGGCAGCATCAAGATCAATGACCAAGTTAAATTGGTAGAATTGCCAAAAAGTATAAAACAAACGCCACATAGGATCATGCAAAAGGCAATCAGCTTCTCCATACCATGTATCGATTTTTTTAAGGCCAAAAGTAAAGCTCCCACTAGAGCACCGATCCCAGACATCGACATTAAATAGCCCATAGTGTTAGCTTGGCCATGCAAAATTTCTTTGGCTACAGCTGGCATCATAACTACTTGAGCACTGGCTAATAAACTGAGTGAGCCGAGCATGAAAAGTAAAATTGTCAGCGGGAAACTGTGAATAATAAAATTGAAGCCTTCTTTTAAGTTGTGTATTGGATTCCCTGAAGTAGGAATAGCTTTTTTTGTGTTATGAATAGCTATCAAGCCTAAAAGCACGCCTATATAACTAGCAGAGTTGGCTGCAAAGCACCAGCCTTCACCAACCCAATCGACAATCATACCAGCTACAGCAGGGCCGATTAAGCGAGCTCCGTTAATAAGGGAAGAGTTTAGTACGATAGCGTTGGGCAAGTCCTCTTTGCCTACAAGTTCAACTACGAAAGCTTGGCGGGCTGGCATATCAAAAGCTTGAGTTAAACCAAAACCGAAAGCAAAAAGGTAAAGATGCCAAACTTGAGGATGACCATACAGAGTTAATACTGCCAAAGCGGCTGCCAAAAACATACAAGTAGATTGCGTGCGCAGTAAAATTGCTTTTTTGTCACAACGGTCGGCTACAATGCCGCCAAAAACAACCAAACAAAGTACTGGCAATTGGTTGCAAAAGTTGACTAAGCCCAGAGCTTGGTGAGAGCCAGTTAGCCTAAAAATCAGCCAAGATAAAGCCAAGCTTTGCATCCACATGCCAATTAGAGAAAATATTTGACCTGTGAAAAAATAACGATAATTCTGGTGCTTCAGAGCACGAAACATATCATTGATAAATTTCATAGGCGCTATCCTTGCATAAAAACAATTGGTAAGTAAATTACAATTTGTCTAGTTGTTGACTGCAATAAAAAATTGCTACGCTTTACTTCATTCGTACCGCGAACCTTCAGTGTATCAATAAAGATAAACATAATCAAGAAGAAAAAGCTAAACGTGCGCGTTTTTTATGGGAACAATAAGGCTGAAGGCTTTGCTTTAAGAGAAGTAGAGTTGCTGCCTTTCTAAAAGAGGAGGGCGTGCGCTAAGCTTAGAAAAGTGGGCTGTTTATTGAGTAATTTTTGTTGAGTGTCTATTTCTCTGGAGGTATTTTTTATGATTACTTTGGCTGCTAAATTAGAAAATATTATAAGCTTAGCCATTAAAGAAAAGTTGGGATTAGAGGACGCTTTGCCTTTACTTATGCCCACTAAAGATGAAAAGCATGGCGATTATCAGTGCAACGCCGCTATGGGACTTTCTAAGCGTTTAAAAATGAACCCGCGCCAAATTGGTCAACAGTTGTCTGAAGCCTTTGTGGAAATAGACAAAAGAATCGCTCAGCAAAATGGTCAAGAGCCTATTATTGCCTCCTGTGAAGTAGCTGGCCCCGGATTTGTAAACATTACTTTGCAAGACCATGTTTTAAGCGCTATGCTGAAAAATATCAGCGAAGCCCAGGACAAACAGGCGAAGAAGGTCATTGTTGACTATTCTTGTCCCAATGTTTCCAAGCAACTCCATGTTGGTCACTTGCGCAGTACTATCATCGGTGATGCTGTCTGCCGTATTTTAGGTTATTTGGGATACGAAGTTAGACGCGACAACCATGTCGGAGATTGGGGAACTCAGTTTGGCTTACTCTGTGCTTGGATTATGGATCACGCCAAAGTCGATTGTGAAGAGGCTGATCTTAGCGATTTAGAGGCTCTCTACCGTGAAAGTCAGGCTTTAGCCCAGAAAGATGAGCATTTTAGAGAACTTTCTCGAGCTAGAGTTGTGGCCTTACACCAGGGTGATCCGGAAACTTTGCGCGTATGGCGTTGCATTGTAGATAAATCTTTGGAGCATATTTATAAGCTTTACGCTAGACTCAATGTGTTGCTTACTAGAGAAGATGTGGTGGGCGAAAGCTTCTATAATCCTATGTTGCCAGAAGTTGTGGCCGATTTGCAAAAGCGTTTTCCCGCTGGCAGTCGTCCCATGGAAGTTGTCAAAAATCAGGGTGCCGTTTGTGTCTTTATGTACAAGGAAGATGGTACTCCTATGTTTGCCAATCCTGAAGGCGAGCCTTTGCCTTTAATTATCCAAAAGACCGATGGCGCTTATTTGTACGCCACTACCGATTTAGCTTGCTTGCGTTATCGCACTCAGGAGCTAAAAGCCGATTGGATTATTTATACTACCGATTTGCGTCAAAGTTTGCACTTTAAGATGTTCTTTGCGGCTGGCAATATAGCTGGTTGGGTAGGACATACCAAGCTGGAACATGTACCCTTTGGCTCCGTATTGGGACAGGATAACAAGCCTTTAAAAACTAGAGCTGGGCGCAATATCCATTTGGCCGATTTGTTGCAAGAAGCTGTAGATATGGCTCGCCGCAATATTCAAACTGGGCAAGGTCGCGAATTTAGTGAGTCTGAAATCGAGGAAATTGCTGAAGCTGTTGGTATCGGTGCTGTAAAATATGCCGACTTATCTCAGAATCGTCTGAGCGACTATGTTTTCAGTTTTGACAAAATGTTAGCTATGGAAGGCAATACCGCTCCTTACTTGCTCTATGCTTACGCTAGAATTCGCTCTATCGTACGCAAAGCTGGCGAATTTGAGCTGGGCCATATGGTAATTTCTCATCCGGCTGAGAGACGCTTGCTTTTGCAATTAGCTCGCTTTAATGAAATTATCTCCCAAGTTGCTGATGGTTGGAGACTCAATTTATTGTGTGATTACCTTTACACTTTATCTGGCTTGTATATGAAGTTTTACGAAAATTGTCCAGTTTTATCGGCTCCTGAAGCTGATATACGCAGCTCACGTTTGACTATTTGTTCAGAAACAGCTCGCGTACTTAAGTTGGGTTTAAGCTTATTGGGCTTAAAAACTGTTGAACGAATGTAGCTTTTATTGCATACTTCTTCGGCCGAGCCTTTGGCTCGGCTCTTTTTTCTTAGGGCTTTTCGCTTTTGAGATGTAGTAGAAGTGCTACGTCTTATGAAGGGAGTGTCCAGAGAACGGAAATTACTCTATGGAAAAATTTTTACTTCGGCTTTTCTACGTAATTTTAATTATTTTTGGCGGACTGTGTGGCTATAGTCTTTCGACTCATACGGAGCGTTTTTTCGCTCAGGGGCTGCCTCCGAGTTTGCTCTGGAGCAACTCTGTAGCTATGATCCTATTTGGCATTTTGATTGGCTACATATTAGCTCCCGTATGTACTTTTTTAGTTATGAAAGCCGTAGTAGCTTTAGCTTCTGCATTAAAAAAACTTCCCGTACAAGAAGTTTTGATGGGCTCAATCGGACTTTTATTCGGCTTAATTGTGGCTTTTTTTGTTAATTTAGCTTTAGAAAAAGTTTCTTTTAATGCTATTCCGGTAATTGGCAATTACTTGGGGCCGATGTTTATCGTAATGAGTACGATATTCTTAGGTACTTTAGGGGCTTGGTTTGGCAGCCAGCTAGTTTATGTTCACGGTTTGGGCAAAGTCGTTTCGGTCAATGGCCTTACGGCTTCACGTATCGTTTTACTCGATACTAGCGTAATTATTGATGGACGCATTGTCATGTTGCGTGAATCTGGCTTTTTAGATGGCACTATTGTAGTGCCGCGTTTTGTTTTGCAAGAATTGCAAACTTTAGCCGATTCGGAAGACATGCTCAAACGCAACCGCGGCCGCCGTGGTCTCGATTTATTAAACGATTTGCGCAAAGCTGATGATATTGAAATTATCAATCGTGACTTCTCTGAACACGGTGTAGATGCTAAACTTATACAGCTCGCTTTGGAATTGTCGGCCCATTTATGTACTACCGATTTTAATTTAGCCAAAGTAGCTGCAGTTCAAGGAGTGAAAGTTCTTAATGTTAATGTCTTAACTAGCGCTTTAAAGCCAGTTATAATTGCTGGTGAAACCATGACTATTAAAGTTATCAAGGCTGGCAAAGAAGGAGGCCAAGGTATAGGCTATCTTGATGATGGTACTATGATAGTCATAGAAGGCGGACGTCGCTATGTGGGCGAGATGGTCGATGTTGAAATCGCTTCGGTAGTACAAACTGCTGCTGGGCGTATGTTTTTTAGTCGTTGTTTGGGTAAGAAGGGTAATACCACTCATTCCGGAGCTGTATCTACCAACTAGTTTTTGTTTAGCTCAGTTAATAAGTCAATATTCTCAGAAAATCAAAAGGGTGTGAAAAAAGTTATGTCTCTAAGTGTAATTATTACTGCTGCCGGAAGTAGCAGACGTATGGGCGGAATCAATAAATTGATGTTGCCTTTAGGAGATAAGCCGGTTTTGGCTCACACTTTAGAATTATTCAATCGTCTTGATTTTGTGGATTGTATTGTCGTAACCGCTTCGGCCAATTGCGTTGAAGAATATCGCAATTTGTGTGATGAATATGGAATTAACAAGCTTTTGACTGTGGTTGAAGGTGGAAAAGAACGCCAAGACTCTATAAACATAGCTTTAAATGTCTTGCGTCCTACTAGATGCCGTTTTGTAGCTGTTCATGATGGTGCCCGTCCTTTGGTAACAGAAAAGCTTGTTGCCAATTTATATGCTAATTTGTTACGTGGCAATTTGCCTGATGAAAAATATCACAGTCAAGTTGATACTCAGTTTAGTTACAAAGACTGGCTTGAGTTGGAAAAGAATTTGGACATTGGTAAAAAATTAAGCCACAAAGAACTTACGAAGAGTGGCCTGTGGGGAAAAGATGGCAAGGCGAAAACTCCATCTGGAAGTGCTATTTGTGGAGTAATTCCTGGCGTAGCTGTTAAAGATACCATTAAGCGCGTTGACCAATTTGGTTGCGTACATGATACTTTGAAACGCGCCGAATTGCGAGCTATACAAACTCCGCAAATGTTCCGCTTTGATACTTTAGTGCAAGCTTATGAAGAGGCTGAGCACAGCGGCTTTTTAGGAACTGACGATGCCAGCTTGGTTGAGCGTTGCGGTGGCAAAGTGTTGGTACTTCCTGGTGAGTATACCAACTTAAAAATAACTACTGTAGATGATATAACTGTAGCCAGACGTTTGCTGGAGGAAATGTATGTCTAATGAGGGGAACGGCCACCAAAGTAATGAGCACGACGGCTTGCAAACTGCTGAATTACTAAGCTACTTAGATGCTTCTTTGGCCGACTATGGTAAATATGTCAGTCAAATCGGCAGCTTAAAATATACGGCCGCTCAGCTTCTTTATTATCGTGACGAAGTTCAGGATATGCTGGATGCTTTAATTAACGATAAGGGTATCGATCTTAAAAGCCGTTGGATTAAAGTGCGTGAGCTTGATTTGCAATTGAGAGCTAAAGCCAGCATCTTTGTACAAGAAGTTGGCCATGCCAATTTTAAGCAATATCAGATAATAAATAATCCTCCCCTTAATCGTTGGTGGTGGTATTTGAATCGCACTACAGTAAACCTCGATCATAAGACGCCTTCTTGGCAGTGGTGGAAGAGAGATAGTAGCGGTATTTAGTCGCTTTACGGCAGTCTAGGCAAAGGCTGCTATTTTTTTTTTGTTTTTTTACGAATAGCCATTGACATATGATAGCCAAATGGTTATTATACTGTCGTTGCCCGCCTAGATGGCGGAATTGGTAGACGCGCGGGTCTCAAACACCCGTTCCCGCAAGGGAGTGCCGGTTCGACCCCGGCTCTGGGCACCATGAAAAGAAGAATCCAAGCAGCCTAGCCGCTTGGATTATTTTTTTTTACAGATACTTTTACGGATTTGGTTGAGCATGGATTCTCATCGCACCCCGCCTATTGTCGATACTGTAGAAGCTTTGCATTCTTTGATTGAAGAGTTGCGTGGTATCGAACTTGTTTCCATCGATACTGAGATGGATTGTTGCTATCACTATCATGATAGAGTTTGTTTATTGCAAATCTCTTCTCAGGATACTGATTACTTGGTGGATCCTCTCCATTTGGATCTTTCGCCTTTAAACGAAATTTTTGATGCTCCTAATTGCACGGCCATTTTCCATGCAGGCAATAACGATGTGCCTCATTTGCGTCGTGATAACAATATCGTTTTTAACCGTATTTTTGATACTTATGTAGCTGCTGAATTGTTAAATTTGCCTAGCAAAAGCCTGGCTGGTTTAATCAAGCTTTACTTCGATATCGATTTGGATAAACAGTATCAAAGGGCTGATTGGACTATTCGGCCCTTACCTCCGGAAATGGATCATTATGCCAGATATGATACTCGTTTCTTGATCGAGTTGCGCGAGTTGCTGCTGCCCAAGTTGGAAGAAGCCAATTTGCTGGGAGTAGCAGAACGCATGTGTGAGGGAATTGTAAAAACTCGCTTACCACATAAAGAATTTTCTCCAGACAATTGGGTTAATGTTAAAAATGTACGTAGCCTAAATGCTGCTTCATATTCAGTATTAAGATCTTTGTATATTTGGCGCGATCAGTTGGCTCGTGAGTTTGACTTGGCACCTTATAGGATCATGTCTGACTATTCTTTAGTCCGTTTAGCAGATTGTGCACCGGAAACAACTAAAGAAGTTCTTGATTTTTTTGCTAAATCTAGTCATTTAGAAATGATGACTAAGGTGAGTGATTCACTTTTGGCTGCTGTACGGCGAGGTGTAGAGGAGGGGCCCATAAGCTGGCCTCAAGAAAAACGCCATCTAGCTAATCGCTTTAGCGAAAAGCAACATCATATTTTTGAGCGCTTGCGCTCATGGCGCAATAAATATGCTAAATTGGGCAAAATTAACAGCGCCTTGCTGACTAACAAAATGCTTGAGGTTTTAGTTACCGAGTTACCTAAGAATCAGAGCCAATTAGAAAAACTTGATATAGGTTCGCCTGATCTTATTAAAGAGTATGGCTCCAAAATTTTAGAAATAATCAATTCATAAATAAAAAGTAATCGCCTGTTGGGCTAAAGGCCTAACAGGCGATTACTTTTATGTCTAATTAGGCTAGCTCAGCTAAGCGAATTGACAAACGGCGGGCAATAGTATCGAAAGCTTCTCCGGCCGGACTTTCGGGATCGGAAACCGCAATGGGAGTGCCTTTATCGCCAGCTTTGCGTATACCAATTTCCAAAGGAACAGCACCTAAGAGGGGAACTTGTAACTCTTTGCTCATATTTTCGGCTCCGTTAGTGCCAAAAATATCTTGCCTATCGCCGCATTTTGGGCATACATAGTAGCTCATATTCTCGATTAATCCAGCTATGGGAACTTTCAAGGCTTTGAATAAATCAACAGCTTTTACAGCTACGTTTAAGGCCAAATCTTGAGGGGTGGATACTATTACCGCTCCTGAAATGGGAGCCAATTGTCCTAAAGACATTTGGATATCTCCTGTTCCCGGAGGTAAGTCCATGATTAAGTAGTCTAATTCGCCCCACTCAACATCTTCTAAAAATTGTTGCATAAGGTTATGCAACATGGGGCCTCGCCAGAGCAACGATTTGTGACTGTCACCTAAAAGTAAGCCAACTGACATAATTTTTACGCCGTAGCGTTCCATAGGAATGAGCTTATGATCTTCTGTAGTAAGAAGCATGGCTCGTTTGATACCGAGCATAATTGGTAAACTGGGACCATACACATCGGCGTCTAAAAGGCCCACTTTGGCTCCTGCTCTAGCTAAGGCACAGGCTAGATTTGATGATACGGTGCTTTTACCAACACCACCTTTACCGGAAGCTACAGCTACAAATTGCTTGATAGATTTTCGTGGCAATGCTGTTTCGGAAGCTATCTTTCCGTAGGGGATTTCCTGCACAGTTTCCAATTCGCAAATCAGCTCTGGCAACTCTTGGTGCAAAGTTGCTCTTATAGAATCTTTTATTTGCCAAGCCATATCCTCAAAAGGAGTGGGGACGGACAAACTGATTTTGACATTTTTTTCGTCCTTGACAATTATATCTTTTACCAAGTTTAAAGATACTAAATCTTTAGAACCGTCAGGTAAGTTAATCTTTTTAAGTGCTTGCAGAATTTTTTCTTTCATAATATTTTGCCGTTTCAACTTTTAATTTTACAAAGCCTTTCACTTGGCCAATTCTGGTTGGCTAGGCTCTTCGACTATTTGCAATGCTTGTCTAATGACTTCTATTCCTGAGCCAGGCTTATAAGCATTTTCGGCCAGAAAACGTCTCCAAGCGTTGGCTTTAGTTTGATATTGATACAAGCCCAAAATATGGCGTACAAAATGGGAGAGCGCTATGCCTTGGGCCAAGCCTTCTTCTGCGTAGGGAATGACTTTCTCTTCTACAAATTGTCTTCGGCTTAAAATGGGGTGCTCTATATCAAAAAATAGTTTATCAACTTCGGATAAAAGATAAATATTATGGTATAGCGAGCGCCCTAACATAACTCCATCGACATATTGTAAATGTTGCAAGGCTTGTTCATTGTTCTTTATGTCGCCATTTATAACCCATTCCAATTCAGGATATAATTCTTTCAAACGGTAGACTTTTTCGTATTCCAGTTCTGGAATGGAGCGATTTTTACGCGTATCCAAATTCATATCAGCTTTGCGAGCGTGGACAATAAAGCAATGGCAACCGGCATGAGCATTTAAGTCGATAAAACGCAGCAATTCATCCCAACTGTAGTCAAAACGGCTACCCAAACGACACTTTAAAGTTACTGGCAAAGGAGAGGCTTGGCAACAAGCTTTGACACATTTTGCTACCAATGGAGCGTCGTCCATTAAGCAAAGGCCGAAATTGCCACTCATACCTCTAGGACTAGGACAACCGACATTAAAATTTATTTCTGCGAAGCCATATTGACTAGCTTTAGCTGCTGCTGCTCCCAGATCTTCAGGAATACAACCTATTAATTGCAAAGCCACAGGACCGGCCTTGGCATTATCTTCTAATTTTAGACAATACTGGCCTACAGTTATGGCATTAGAATGGACTAGCTCTGTATATGTAAGAACTTGCGAAGAGAGAAAACGGGCTATTTGACGAAAATGGCGGTCAGTTATGCCCAACATAGGGGCGGTACAGTAGCGATGGATACTAGTTTTTTTCACAATAAGTAAAGCCTTTGGAAATTTGCCTTTTATTAAGGTATAGAAAACAAAAGATGAAATATTAATATCGAGTGCAGACAAAAAGAAAGCCCGCGCTACTTGTTATTCTTTAGGTAGGCGGGCTTTGCTTTTAATAAAAAGCAGCTGGGCAACCGAAGTTATTTAACATCGAAGATGCGCATGCCTTTATCGGTGAATAAGAACATTCGTTTGCCATCGTTAGAAATGCGTTGTAAGCCGTAACCCAACTCATGATAGCCTTCAATAGGCTTTACTTGCCAGCCTTCATCTTCACGGGCATAGAAGGTTCTGGTGCGAGTATCTTTCTTGCTAAACTCGCTAAACATGGCCGTTTTACCGTCTTGAGAGAGGAAAAGATTGCGATACGGAATTTGCTTGCCAGTGGCAATTTCCACCTTCTTATTGGTATCAGCGTCGTAAAGCATCAAATCGAAGCTATTTTTATTGCGCTGTAGTGAGTAAAGAAGGCGATCGTTGAAACTCCACAAGCCTACAGAGCGATATCCTTTGTCGAAGGTTTTGAGGTTAAGACTAGGGTCTTTGAGCTCCCAAACGCAGTACTCAACATCGCCACCAAAATCATCAGCAAAGAAGGCGTATTTAGTAGAAATTAAATTTTCAATATGGAAATTGGCATCGCGACGAGCTTTATTCTGAGCCTTCTGAACTTCAGCTATTTTAGTGAAAGCTTCTACACCAGTTTTATTCGGATCTAAAATGGCCACTGAATTGCGCTCGGCATAATCGTCTTTGTCATAGAAGAAGCCGTTCACAATGAGTTGATCATTATAAATAGCAATAACCAAGGGATAGCAACGGAAACCAGGCTGACCAGCTTTGTGCTCCAAGATGGTAGATACTTTGCCTGTAGCTAAATCTAATTTTTGGAAAGTGGCTCCTGAGCGGCTAGTAAAAACTACAGCTTTACCATCAGGAGTGTAACTAACTTGTTCAATAATAGGAATATCTATATCGTACAAGCGCACTTTGCTAATGGCCAATTTGCTATCTATGTTCATAACGGCAAAACTGTATTTTTTGCCTTGGGCAATGCCTTCTTTGCCATTGTATAAGACGCCCAGTATAGATTGTCCATCGGGAGAAAAACAGACTGGCTTAAATTCTTTGGCGTCGATACCATTTCGCTTTAAGTCGGCTGCTGTAGTAAAGTGGTTGTCAGCTTGGGCCATGTCGGAACCAAATGTCAAGGTAGCCAAGCAGGCAGCTGCTAAAAATAAGTGTTTAAAACGCATTTATGCCTCCGCAATATCTTTACCCTGGCCGACGATAAGCCGGGCTTAGGATCCTAATTTGAAAGACTTTTATAAATAATTCTTGTTTCCTACTTGGCACATATTTTCATAGCTAAAATACCGTTGTATTGCGAATCTAACGTAATTATTATGCCAATTTTTTTATTAAATAAGTGTAAAATATATTCCATTGTCAAAAGAATAATTGTATACTAAATGTGCAAAAGTCGTTTATGGTGTGTCGCCAGCGAACAGCTATAAATTTAATTAGCGGCCACCTGAAGGGAGAACAATATGAATTACAAGTACATCGCTCTAGGACTACTACTATCTGGCGCTCTACTAGCTGCCCCCTCTTTCGCCGGCGTGACCGACGTAACCGGGGGAACCAGCAGGAATCTTTATAAGCATACCTACCACACCAAGGTGGATGCCCACGCCGACATGACCTTCTGGCACTACGACACCGATGAAGATGGCAATGATATCTCTTGGACCACTAGCGGTGTTATCGATCACGAGAGTGGTTTTATTGTAGGCAACCTTTCTGACAGTGCCGTACAAGCCGAGATCGCCAAGTACGAGAGCATGGTAGATACCTACCGCCACAATTGCACTTATAGCAACAGACAGATGGTTCTCGATCACTTCGAGAGTTCCAACATTGTTGATCAGAGCAAGGACGCTATCCTCGTGGGTGATATCGATGATTTGGCCAAGGCTTACAGCGCTCAGGGACATACCAACAAAACATTAGATGTCCACCAGTACCAAATTTACCAGATCAATGAAGCCTATACCGTTTCTCCTATCATTCTCGACTTAGATGGCGACGGCAAGATTGAAGCTTCTAACGGCAAGTATTTAGCTCATGCCAATTCCTTCAAGTCTGAAGGCGCTACCATGTTCGATTTCAACGGTAACGGTTTCCCCGTCTACACCGAGTGGGTCGGCACCAATGACGGTTTGCTTTGCCGTCCCAACGCCGATGGTACCATCAACGGCACCAACCTCTTCGGTACTGCCAATGGCTATGCCAACGGTTTCGACGAGATGTCTTCTTTAGACAAGAATAACGATGGCATGTTGAGTGGCGCTGAGCTCGAAGGTCTCTTCGTATGGCAAGATAAGAATGCTAACGGTATCGCCGATGCTGGTGAGCTCACTTCCGTACAGGCTTTAGGAATCTCTTCCATTAGCGTAAGCCACGACAATATGGTCGGATCTTTCGTCCGCAACGGCCAGACCTTCAAGTCTTTCGACTGGTGGCCTTCCGTTAAAGATGTCCGCCGCATGGATGTTGCTCGCTTATAGTAAAAAACGACTGTAGTCGGTTCTGAGGTTAAGCTTTAGTAGAGTTTAAGCTCTAGAACGAAAAGACGCCTCTCTCCCTGGGGTGTCTTTTTTTTTTGCTTTTTAGTTATATATTCAAGATTTAGCTTTTTAAATAAAAAGATCCGACCGCTAACTCTTATCTATATCACTATTGATAAGAGTTAGCGGTCGGATCGATGCTAGGCTTATTTAGATTGCATCCCGATTAGGCAAATATTTTAGCAATAATCCAAGAGATAATTGAAGCAACAATACCCAAGATAATCCACATGAACATATTGTCGTCATCGACAAAACTCCAGATGAAGATAGCGGCGCAAACCACAGTAAGGAATATCTTGAGAATGGAGTAGGGGCGATTGCCAGAGACTTCGCCAGTTTGTCCATTGATTACAAAGTGATAGACGGTACCTTTGTAGCGATAGCTAGAAAGCCAGAGAGGCAACAAAATATATTTATAATAAGTTTCGTAGAATTTGGCCTCTAAAGTATTTACCCGCGAATGGCTAGTACTATGTTTAGTTCTGATTTGTTGGTCAGCCATATCTTCAAGGGCACTTTTCAGCTCCTCTTGGGCTGCTTTCCAACATTCACTAACGCCTTTAGCGTAACGCTCAGAAATAAAACCAGCTACATATTCTGGCAAATACTCTTTGCAAGCTTTCATATCGAAAGGCTCGATATCTTTAATTAGATCAGCATTTTGCTTCTCTGCTGAAAGAATGAGCTTGTCGTCAAATTGGTGGCGAATTTCTCCTTTGGTGGGATACCAATCGATCTCAGTATGAGTATTGCCGTTGCTATCAGTTTCCTCGCGCTCTACGCCATATTCGCCTTTGTATTTGGCGTCACTGGCAGTATCGTAAGCCCAATAAGGGGCATACATACCGTTAATCTCGCCACGAGCAGCACGCTTTTGCAAGTCGTTGGGAGCAAACCAAAGGCCTTTAATCCATTTTGAAAACTCTTTGCCAGCTTTTTCTTTATCGACGCTAAAAGGAATTATTCCCTGAGGAGCCATCACTTTCTCTTCATCTTCTTGCGTAACTAAAGTTGAATCGCAATAAGGACAAGTATCAGAAATTTGCTTGGCGTCATAAATGGCAGAAGCACCGCAGGATTTGCACTTGACGACTTTCTTTTCGTCGCCCCAGTTGGTGTTGGCTTGCTCAGGAGCTTTATCAATAGGGATGCCGGGAATATTGTTGCCACTTTTATTACGTTTGGTATTGGCTGTTTTCTTCGAGCCACTATCGGGGCTATTGGAAGCAGCAGAAGCAGCAACACCTTCAATGGCTGCACCGGCAGCGGCGGCAGCCTTAGGAGGATCTTTTTTTACTTCTTCTTCATGTCCGCAATAGTCACAGACTAACTTTCCTGAAGTGGGACTGAAAGTTATAGGACCGCCACAGTTGGGACATTTTTTGTCTGTTTTTTCTACAGTTTTGGCTTCTGCCAATTGAACTTCATTGTCATCGTAATCTGCCATAACAACCTTCCCCGAAAAAAAGATACTTTTCGCCAGTTCGTTTAGGCAATTATTGAAACCTGCCTCGCTTTATCGCTCTTGATAGTAGTGGCTATTAGGCCACAAAATGCGGATTTTCTGTCAATTGTAATATTAGAGAATTTAGCTTTGTCCTCAGTGAAGAAAAAACTTAACTAGATAAAGTAAAATGCCAATAGTGGGATAACACAATCAAGGAAGAAAGTGGCTAATTGGCAAAGCAAAATGGCGATAAAATTTTGAGGCCGGAAAGCGAATAAAAGCCGAAATGGATAAGCAAACGACAAACAATTTGACAAGTATAGAGGCGCTCCGCCTTTCTGACGAGGAAGCTCGCCGACTGGCTGTAGATACAAGTCGCTCTTATATTGTGCAAGCTCCAGCTGGCTCAGGCAAAACTAGCCTTTTAACTCAACGCTTTCTAAAATTGCTCAGTGTAGTAGATAAGCCAGAAGATATTTTAGCTATCACCTTTACCAATAAGGCGGTAGGCGAAATGAGAGAGCGCATCTTAGATTGCCTTAAAGAAGCGTCTAGCCATAAGCAATGCCCTCAAGATGTACAATATAAAAAAGATAATTGGCTTTTAGCTTCCGCTGCTTTAAAGCGGGATCGGCAGAAAAATTGGCATTTATTAGATAATCCAGCCCGCTTGCGTATTCGCACTATTGACTCCTTTTGCAATTATATCGCCCAAAATTTACCTATTTCCAGTGGTATGGGATACAGTTTAGAAACTGATTCTGATAGTTATAAGTATTATTACCAGGCCGCTGTAAAGACAGTCAATGCACTCTTATACAATGAAGACGAGCAATATGCCGATTTAGCTGAGGAATTGCAAGATATTTTAGTCGATTATGATAATAGCCAGAGCCAATTTGAAGAAGCTTTGGCTAAAATGCTGGAACAGCGCAGTGATTTTGTCAAAATTTTTGATGCTGAAGTTTTTGAAAGTAGTAGCAATTACGCTGCGCTATATAGAGAGTCGTTTGCTAAATCGTCCGACGGTGGAGCCACTTGTGGAATCACTTGGCCAGAAGAAAAGTTACGCGAAAAAACAGAGGCTAATTATCGCCAATGGCGCGACGGAATTATCGCCGATTTGGAACAAACAGCTACAACTATAGATTCTGACTTTTGTGAAGTGGTTGAGAGGGCAGCTAGGGCACTTATTTTAGAGCATAATTCCGGTTGCGAAGATAAAATTAAACAAGCTGATAAAGAGGCGCCAACTTTAGTTTATGCTTTAGCTGGATTAGCTGATAGCCAACTGTTTAGCGAAAAAGATAAGCTGGAAGCTTGGCAAAAGTGGCAATGGTTAAGTATTGTCTTACTTAACAGCAGTAAAGATAGTTTCCGCAAGCAGATAACGGCGACTTCTTTACGTTATAATGGCAATCAAGATCAACTTAGTGGCATAACTAAACAAAGTAGCAAAAAAAATTATTATCAAGATTGGATAAATTTTGCCGATTCCAAAAGTCAAAGTAGCTTGCTTAGCGAGTGTGATAATTGTGAACAAAGAGATGAATTTATAGAGCTTTTACAACTAGCTTCCGACTTTGGCCCCGATCGATATACGGATGAGCAGTGGCAAAAAATAGCTAAAGTTTTGCATATTTTGGCTTTTGCTATTGATAATTTACATCAAGTTTTTGCTCAGGAAATGAAATGTGACTACGCAGAAATAAGCAGAGCTGCCTTGCAAGCTAGCGATCCTTATAATGCTAATGGCATTGACAAATTTAGCGTAGAAAATCCCATTAAGCATATATTGGTAGACGAATATCAAGATACTTCTTGGGAACAGTATAAGTTGCTGATAAATTTAACTTGCAACTGGAGCGAAGGAGAAGGGCGAACAGTTTTTTGTGTAGGCGATCCTATGCAATCTATTTATCGTTTTCGCGGTGCCGATGTAAGTGTTTATACTCATACTAAAGAAGTAGGTATTCGCAGTGAATATAATAGCTTAAAACTAAACGCTTGCACTTTGCATCAAAATTTCCGCTCAGTTGTCAATTTAATTGAAGAACTTGGGCATAGCGTCTTTCAACACATTTTTCCCGAGACTGGTTGCAGCTCCAAGGGAACTGTGCAATTTTCGCCCTCTATTGCGCCGCCAGATAAAATTTCAATTCAGCGTCCTATTACTGTTGAGCCTATCATTTCTTTTAATGAAGCTGAAAGAGGCAAATTGGAATCTCAAGGCTTAAAAATTGCTGAAAATTACGATCCTTCAGTCTATGAAGCCGAATTGATAGTTGCAAAAATAAGCCAATTGCGCCAACAAGAGCCAGAAGCTTCTTGCGCTGTACTTCTGGAACAAAAAAATTTGGGCGGCCATATTTTGCAAGCTTTGCAAGAGAAAAATATTCCAGTCAGTCAAAAAGATATCTTAAAATTGCAAGAAGCTGAGCCAGTGCCGCTGTTAATGGCTATAACGAAAATAATTTTGGATCCTTTAGATCGTCCAGCTTGGATTATGCTTTTGCGCTCTCCTTTGCTGGGATTAACTTGGCAAGACATTTGTGCTATTGCTGAAAGATATATTATTAAAGATAAGGATACGATTAAATATTCTTGCCCAGGAGATTTCTGGTCGGCTTTAGGAAAATTTGTCAAAAACAAACAAGCCGAAGCCAATTTGCTTAAACGTTGCCGCTCCTTGTACTTGGCATTTAAGGCTGCTTTTAAAGAACGCCGCAGCTTTACTTTAGCGCGTTCTGTGGAATGCTTATGGCGCAGTTTAGGTGGTCCAGCTTACTATCGTGATATAGAATTAAAAGTGGCTCAACAATACCTTGATTTTCTTAACAAGTATAATGAAAGCAATACTTGGCCAACTTCAGATTCTTTAGATGACGACTTAAATGATTTGTATGCCGATACGCTTACAGATATTGGCAATCCTGTGCAATTTTTGACTATTCACGGAGCTAAAGGTCTAGAATTTGATTATGTTTTCATTCCCGGATTAGGCAAAAAAAGAAAGCGCAATCATAGCGTCAGTATGTTAGAACATGCCTCCGTTATCTATGATAACGATTTTAGGAGCGACGGTGGAAATAATAGTATGTTGCTTAGTTATGGTCGGGAAGATACGCCTATTGGAAGAGCTGTTAAAAATCTTGCTGATAATTTTGATGAAAGAGAGAGAGTTCGTCTTTTTTATGTAGCTGCTACCAGGGCCAAAAAGCGCCTTTTCATTTACACTTACATAAAGTTTACTTTTGTTAAAGGGCTTATCGATAGATATTGTGTTCTCAATAGTGGCAAAATTTTAAATGGTCGGCTTTTAGATTCGCTTAGCAAATTTTTCCCCGAACAATTTTCTAAAGTCGCTGACGCAGCCGCTTTGGGGCAAATCTACTTCGAAAAGTGCCAAGCAATGTTCGAGGCTATAGAAAGCGACCTAGAGGCAGACAACAAGATTCCGCGTTTAAAAGTAACTTGGAGCCAAGAGTGTGGTTTAGAAAAATATTTGCGTCCAGTAAAGTTCGCTGAGCATAAAGGCCTAGAATTGGTCAGGGAAAGCAACTCTTTATCAAGCGGTGGAACCAGTAATTCTAGAACTGCGGAAAAATTTGTGCGTAAAGTTTCCGACCATTCCATAAAAGCTCAACTGGGCACCATAATCCATTATGCTTTTGAACAATTGGCTCAATATCCGCCTATTAAAGCTGGAAGCTGGGATACAGAAGAAATAGTTACTGCATTTAAGCCAGTAGTAGATAAAATGTGTGCCGAAGAATTTTCGGAAAGTCGGCGCCAAAAATTGGCCGATCGGGCCTATTTGGCTATTCGTCAGTTGCTTAATTCAGAAAAAGGGCGTTGGATTTTGCGTTGTAGGTCTCAAGCTAATTGTGAATTGGCTTTTTATGCTCATAAGCAGCTTCTCCAGGGAGCTTGTGGTGAAAATATGGGCACAGAAACGTGCTTTGAAGTTGAAAAACGTATTTTGGATAGATGCTTTGTGGAAGGCGATACTTTTTGGATTGTCGACTATAAGACTAGTTGCTTGCATACTGGCGAGACTGCAGCCGACTTCTATAAGCGTAAAACTAATGATTATAGAGAACAGTTGATAGCTTACAAAAATATTGTGGCTGAATGTTTCCCTCAATATAGAGGCAAGATCCGTACCGCCCTTTATTTCCCTCTCGCTTTTGAAGGGGAAGCCTTTTGCGAAATTGTTGACTCTAACTAGGAACCAAGTTGCGGTCCGTTGTCAACTTCGTCGCCTATTCCGCCTATATGGCACAATTGCTTAAATTGGCAATTGTTACATAAGGCTTTATTTTTGGTGCGTTGACAATTGCCTTGCAAGTATTGAGTAGCTAAGGCTTGGAAAGTGGCTTGGCAACTAGCTTTAAAAGTTTCCCAACTTCCTAAATTATCCTGACTATGGCGTGAATTGGTTTCGCTAGCAAGAGCACTTTGCAAATTGACTTCAATATTTTCATCGCTAAAGTCGGCTTTACCAACGAAAGTTTTTGCTTTTAGCTTGGCAAATAATAAGCCTTTATAGTTGTCTTGATCTGAGGCAAAGGCATAAAGGGGTAATTGATAGTCTCTTTTTTGATGGTTAGTGGCAAAATCGTCGCTAGGATCCCAAGCATTGACTATGGCATTTTTAGCGTTGCCAGTTTTGTAATCGATAATAACTTGGCCGAGAGCTTGTTGCTTATGTTGCAATTCATCAATACGATCAATAGTACCGGAACAAACCAACGCCGAGCAAGGCAACTTTTGCTCGGAATTAGCACAAATAGTTAAAGTGATCGGTTGCTCTAAAGCTACCACGCTAAAATCTTGGCGCACATGTGGATTAAGCTCATATTTAAGCCAAGCTAACAAAGTGGCTGTAGCTGCTTTTTCTTC
>ERZ808242.420-NODE-420-length-31313-cov-9.313712_pt1 | contig 31313 bp, 23 predicted proteins | sample MGYA00521244_ERZ808242 | MGnify/ENA primary metagenome ERZ808242 (study PRJEB31516, sample SAMN03275573) | gut metagenome | biome: mammalia-associated habitat; material: feces | host: Papio cynocephalus | place: Kenya | collected 2012-07-27 ... | reverse complement strand
AGCCCTGACGGACAGCGTCAGATGTCTGCCGGGATTTCTCCCGGCAGCGTTTTTCAATATAGCACGTACGGGCTACCTGCCCTTGCCGAAGACAAAACTGGACAACCAACCAATCAGGAAGCAGGAAACCAGGCCAAGGAATCCGTAAAGGGTGGACGTCACGTGAGAGAATCTGTGGAAGAGCAGAAGGACGACCACACATCCGACGAAACCTGTGACCGCGCTCCTCGTCCCGATGCGCTTTGCGAATATTCCCATAAGGAAGAGGCCGCCGAGACTGCTGGTCAGAAGGCCAAGGAAGAAATTGAACTGATCCCACAAAGAGGCGATGTCAAAGGTTGCCAAGGCTATGGCCATCAGGACTCCGAGTGTTCCGACGATGATTCCGGACACCCTTGCGAACCTCACTTTCTGGGTGTCGGTGCAGTTCTTCCGGATTTTTGAGTAGAAATCCTCACACATGACCGTTGTGGATGAATTGATGTTGGAAGACAGCGTGGACATCGCGGCGGCGAAGATGGCCGCGATGAGAAGGCCGGAGATTCCAACCGGCAACCTGCACATGATGTAGTGAGGGAAGATTGAATCGGTGTTGCTCATCCCTACATTCAGCAATTGTGGGTCCTGACGGAAGAACACGAACAGGGCCGTACCGATGCCGAAGAACAGGAATGCGATAGGGATGCTTAGGATTCCGTTCAGCCACAATCCCTTTTCCGTACCCTTGGTGTCCTTGACCGTCAAATATTTCTGCACGACGGACTGGTCAGACGTGTAGGTAAGGAGCTGGTTGGAGAAACCTCCCAGAATCGCCACCCAGAAAACCGGCTGGGTCCAGTCCAAAGACATGTTCAAGATGTTGAACTTCGACTGCTCCACAGCCACGTCCAAAAAGCCGCCGAAGCCCCCTTTTATGCTTCCGACAATCCATACAAAAGAAATTATGGCTCCTCCGACGAGAAGGACACCCTGAACCACATCACCCCAGACCACGGCCTCTATTCCGCCCATGGTGCAATAGATGATCGTCACGACCCCCATCATGAGGATGCACAGATAGATGTTGATGCCTGTCACGGCATTAAGCGCAAGGGACGGGAGGAACAACACGATCGCAATCCTGGTGAACATGAAAAGGCAGAAGAACGCCGACGCCAGCCAGCGGACAGAACCGCTGAATCTTTCCTCAAGATATTCATAGACCGAGGCGACTTTCAGCTTCCGGAAAAGCGGGAGGTAGAAGTTGATCACGACAGGGACCGTCAGGATGATCGTCATGTTGTACATGAACATGCCCCAGTCGGCGGCATAGGCCTTGGCCGGGATGGACAGGAATGTGATGGCGCTGAGGGCAGTGGCGAATATGCTGATGCCCGCGGCCCACCAAGGGATGCTGCCGCCACCCTTGAAAAATTTGTCGGAGCCATTGTTCCGGCGAGAGAAATAGAATCCCATGCCCATCATCAGCAGGAGATAGACAATCACCACAAGGTAATTTACCCATCCGAACGACACCTTGTCAACAATCGACACCTCGATGATGTCCTCCGACCTCACACCGGGTCTCGCCTCACCGGAAGGGATTATGATCTTTCCGTTCAATTCGACAGCGGCGGTCACCGCCGGCAATGTGAAATCCAGAGAATCAAGCGTGATCCATGTGTCAGTGATGGTGTGATAGGCGAATATCTTGTTGGAGAAACCTCTGTGGCCAAGAAACGCCGCCACAAGCTCCTCCGGACGCGATTGACCCCTGCCAAGGGAATCCCTTCGGACAAACTCGACACCGTCATCACCACCGAAGACAAGAATATGAGCCGAGCCATATTTGACAGCCGGACCATACATCAAAGAAAGCGGTTTGCCGCAGTCCGTGAACCCGGCCTTCTTGTTCCATGTGTCATGAGTGGGAAGATATTCCCAGACATTGCTTTCCATGAATATTCCGTCCGGCCCGGAACTTCTTCCGCCAATGAGGTAGAAAGCCTCTTCCCGGCCGTTATGCTGATAGACAAAGCAACTTCCCTCCGTGACAAGCCCTCCCGGACACGCGGCCAGTTCCTTGAACTGACGGGAACCCACATTCAACCTCAGAAGGCAGTTGGCGCCATTCCTGGAACCTATAATATATATATCACCTTTGTGGTACTCGGCGGCGTTCGGGACAAAATCCGCAGGCAGACTACAGAACGGCTTTACCTTAAGGCCATCAAGGGGGCCAGTGATTGTGAATATGTCCGAGGAACGGCCGTCCGCGTTCACGCCTCCGATGCAATACATCGTCTTTCCGTCACTGGCCGCACATCCGTTGCCAAGCGGCGCCGGAAGGCATGCTCCCCCAACTTCGCCGCAGGAAAGCCTGCCTCCTTCATCTGTGACAGCCCATATCTTGTCAAAATAACTTTTGTTGCCTCCTTCCCAAGGCTTGGCGTTCTCAAAATCAGAGCCACCTGCAATCAGGACAGCGTCTCCCACCCTCCCGATGAACGCCCCGGCGGAGCCATGTTTTTCCGCGACAGGCATAACCGCCGCCTTGGTGACCACACACTCGGTAGCATTCACCGCAAAAACCGACATTAATAGGATTGCGGCAAGAACCGCCATTTTTGTCATTCTCCTGTTCAGCATGATGATATTGGTTATTTTCATTCCGTGGATACAAAGATAATGCACTAATTAAATACTACAAAATATTGACGATAAATATTACTTATTTTATCTAATATAGACAAATCTTCATTTTTACCATCATAATAACGTAATAAATATTGCATATATTATACTTAATTAATACATTTGCATGTGGTAACAACGACATGATTAACACTATTATATTCCATGAAACGTATCAAAGGATTGATTGCAGCCCCGTTCACGGGGTTCAAGGAAGACGGATCGGTTGATCTGCCGGCTGTGGAAAGACAGCAAAGATTCTACAAGGACAACGGGATTTCCGGGGTCTTCGCCTGCGGGACAACCGGCGAAGGCTCCGCCTTGACCCTGGCAGAGAAAAAAGCCCTCTTCAAGGAATGGGCGAAATTTCGCGAAGAAGGCTTCGCGGTGATCGGGTTTCTCGGGGGCACAAGCGTGCCGGAGTGCAGAGAGCTGATGAAGCATGCCAAAGATTGCGGACTTGACGCCGTCGCCATGACCGCGCCATATTACCAAAAGGCCGCCAATGTCAAGGATCTTGCCCTGACTCTTGCCGAAGTGGCGTCGGCGGAACCTGACATGCCTTTCTTCTACTATAATATTCCCTGCCTGACACATGTCTGTCCGCCGATGATCAGCCTCCTCAGAGAGGTGGATGGCCTCATCCCCAATTTCGCCGGCATAAAGTACACGTTCGAGAACATGATGGACTACCAGCTATGCCTTGAGTTCAAGGACAGGAAGTACAACATCATGTGGGGAAGGGACGAGATGATGCTGCCAGCCCTCTCGATCGGAGCGGACACATTCATCGGAAGCACCTATGGCTACAACGCACCGATCTACCTCGCCATAATGAAGGCGTTCAAGGATGGCAGGATTCCCGACGCCGCAGAGCTTCAGTACAAGGCGAACATCATGATCACACTCCTTGAGAAGTACGGCAACGGCTGCGGAAAAGCGTTCATGAAAGCGGCCGGGCTGGATCTCGGCCCATGCAGAAGGCCGCTCAGCACTCTTTCCCCGGAAGAATATTCATCGCTTCTGGAAGACTTGAAGAGTACCGAGTTCGACAACTATAAGTGCATATTCATTTGACAACTATAAGTGCATATTCAAATAGCAACAAAAAACTAATACCAAAATGAACAGAACGTTAAGACTGATTTTCTGCGTGATGGCAGTGATGTCCGTGGCCACGGCTATCGGACTTGGATTGCACGCGCAGGAAAAAGGTTCCGGCAAAACCATGTCCGTCTCCGGAATTGTCACCGACAACACCGGAGCCGGCCTGCCAGGAGCCAATGTTCTGGTAGTCGGTTCCAAGAACTGGGCTATCACAGACGCCAAAGGAGCATATTCAGTGCAGGCCAGGCAAGGCGATGTGCTTGAGTTCTCATTTATCGGAATGCTGACACAGAACGTGACCGTGGGCGCAAGCGCTGTTATCAATGTGCGCCTTGAGGACGACACGCAGATGCTTGAGGAAGCCGTTTCCATCGGTTACGGCACCCAAAACCGCTCGCTTGTCACGACTTCCATCACGAGGGTGTCCTCGGAAGAGTTCGAGCACAGTCCACAGCAGAGCCCGTTGGCCCAGCTTCAGGGCAAGGTGCCAGGCCTTCAGCTACAGGTCACTTCCGGTCAGCCGGGTGCGAATCCGGAGATATTCATGAGAGGAGGAACCACAACAGGAACCTCCGGTGACGCGCCGCTTATCATTGTGGACGGCGCCGTCTCACAGGGAATGAGGGCCATCCAGGACATGAATCCATCGGACATCGAATCAATCGAGGTCCTTAAGGACGCGGCGTCAACCTCAATCTATGGAGCAAGGGCGGCCAACGGAATCATCATAATCACCACTAAGCAGGGAAGCGAAGGCAACGCTAAAGTGAATTTCCGTTACACTTTCGGCCTCGATCAGCAGCCGAAAAGGCTCAACCTACTCAATGCCAGGGATTATGTCTATCTGACAAGAAAGGCTGTCTATGAGGATCCAAACGCGACCGAAGCCGACAAGAACAAATTTCTGAACGGCTCATTCGGCATGTCGACGGGAAACTCTTGGGACTCACCAAACACACTTGAGTTCCTTGATGTCTATCTCCAGAACTACGGCCAGGACTTTGTGGCCGACCTGCTTGAGAACAAAGGATGGGAGACAATGGTTGATCCGGTGACAGGAAGGCAACTGATCTTCATGGACACGGACTTTCAGGATGCGACTTACCACAACGCTGTCAAGAACGAGTACGAGTTCAGCATCTCAGGAGGAGACAAGAAACTCACTTACTATGGCAGCCTGAGATACCTTGATCAGGATGGCATCGTGAGAGGCACATGGTACAAGAACTACAGCGCGTCCATGAACGCATCCTACCAGATCAGCAAGAGTTGGAAGGTTTTCTCCAAGGCGACATTCAATGTCGGAGACAGAAACACGATGTCCAGTTCGGTCAACTCGCTTCAGAGAGCCATGTTCATGCCTCCAACCTACAAACTGCACTACGAGGATGGCTCACCCGCTCCGGGAGAGGGGATGTCCTCGTTCAGACCCCGCGAGTACGAGAACTATTACAAGACAAGATACACAGTCAACAAACAGTACAGGACTTCAATGCAGGGAGGAGCCGTCTGGACTATCCTTCCCGGTCTTACTTTCTCGCCTACCATCTATTACATGATGTCTGAAGGCATCAACGGAGGATTTGAGGCTCTGAACGAGACCACCGGAACCGAAATCAGGCCGGCCAGTGGAAAGCAGCAGCACGACGGACATTTCCAGGCAGACGCGGTTCTCAATTTCGACAGAGGTTTCGCAAGGCATCACGTGAACGCAACGGTGGGAGCCAGTTACATAAAGGATGACGAAACTTACATCTCAGGAAGCGGAAGCGGTGCCTCGACCGACCTCATCCCGACATTGAACGCCACGGCGGACTCGACGCAAAGGGTGACTTCCATCAGGACTGCTGAAGCGATGCTCAGTTACTTCGGGCGTGTCAATTATGACTATGACGGGAAATATCTCGCTTCCGTCAGCATGAGAGCCGACGGCTCGTCAAGGTTCGCCGAAAACCACAGATGGGGCTACTTCCCCGGAGCCTCCCTTGGATGGAACATGCACAGGGAGAACTTCTTCACCCCTGCCAGAAAATATGTCAGCAAACTGAAACTGCGTTCAAGCTGGGGACGCACCGGCAACAACTCCATCTCGCTCGCCGACTCCAGAGGCCTGTACGGAATCACAGGAACCACCTATCTGGGAGAGGTCGGCATCCTGAACACGACCTTGGCGAACGCCGATCTTGTCTGGGAGACCACTGAGTCCTGGGACGCCGGCGTCGACCTCGGTTTCTTCAACAACAGACTTGAAATCCTGCTGGATGTCTATAACAAGAAGACATTCGACAGACTTTACGACAACAAACTCCCGTCAACAACCGGATTCTCTTCGATAAAGTGCAACTACGGAAGTCTCGGGACAAAAGGCATAGAGGTGGAGGTCAACGCGGTTCCTGTCAGCACCAAGAACTTCACATGGAGCCTTGGAGCGAACTTCACATGGTACAGGACAATCGTGCTCTCACAGCCCGAAAACGGCGAGGACAAGAACAGAACTGGAGGAAACTACATCTACGACCCGACCTCAGGAACCGAGATAAAAGTAGGTGGATTAGCTGAGGGTGAACGCTTCGGTAGCCGCTATGCTTATCACTACATGGGTGTCTATCAGACAGATGAGGAAGCCGCCCTTGCCCCATACGATGAAAACGCCAAAGGGAGGACAAAACATGCCGGCGACGCGATCTGGGAAGACAGGAACAACGACGGCTACATCAACGCCAAGGATATGATATTCATTGGCTACATCCGCCCGGACAAGACCGGCGGCATCACCAACAGTTTCAGATGGAAGAGCCTCACGGCGAGAGTGGTGGCGGATTTCGCGATGGGACACGTGATCAACAATGGTTCCTTGGCCTATGGACTCGCCAGCATCAGAAACAATTTCAACACCTACACGGAGGCGCTGAAAGACTGCTGGACACCGGAGAACACCAACGCCAAGTACCCAAGATTCTCGCCGTTGAGCGATGCCGACTACGCCACAAAGAATTTCACCAGATCTGGTGAGGGCATAGGATCATCAACATCCGGTCAGTCGAACAACTCAGCGTTCTACCAAAAGGGAGACTTTCTGGCGATCCGTGAGATCTCATTGGCCTACAACCTGCCTAAGAGCCTGACCAGAATGTTGCGCGTCTCTGCACTACAGATCTTCGGAGGAGTTTACAACATCGGTTACATCACAGGGTATGACGGCATGACCCCTGAACTTTATCTTGGTTACGACTATGGTCAGTATCCGAGGCCAAGAGAGTACTCAATGGGTGTCAGCATCACTTTCTAAACCAGGAACAAAATGAAAACAAGACATATATTCATAGCGATGGCCACGGCATTGGTGTCGATGACATCCTGCGACAATCTTCTTGACGTCAAGAACCCATCCTACATTTACGGTCAGGGTTACTGGTCGACCAAGAATGAAGTGGAAAGTTATCTTACCGGGACTTACACGACATTCAGATCCTGCTGCAACACCCTCGAGAACTTTGAGGCAAGAGGTGACGAGTTCGAACCAGGGCTTGAAGGAGGAGGCTCCAACCAATGGGCACATAATCTAACGTCGCTCAACGGAATCTCATGGGGATCGTACTACACGGTCATCCAGAACTGCAACATGATCATCGGCAACATTGACAAGGCAGATTTCAGTCTGGAGGCCGACAAGAAACAGATTCTTGCCGAATCCTATACGATAAGGGCATACATGTTCTTCTGCCTGACAAGACTTTGGGGAGACATACCGCTTGAGACAGAGGCGACAAAAGGTTCCGCCAAACCGCTGCCGTCGCGCTCCTCATGCGACGAAGCCATCGCCCGGGTGATCAAGGACTTGAACACGGCCATCGACTTGTATCCCACAGACTCCTGGACCAAAGGCAAGAGCAGGGCGTCAAAACCTGCGGCATACGCCCTGATGGCCGACGCCTATCTATGGAAAGCCAAAGTGCTTGGCGGAGACGATGCGGATCTTCAGAAAGTCATAGAATATGCCGACCTCGCCGCTGTGGGATCCGGTCTTGAATCGGATTTCAGTGAGATTTACGGAAGCAGAAACGGGCAGGAGGTCATCTGGTCGATTCATTTCGGTTACCCTGAGATAGCGGACAGTTACACCCATTTCCTCACCCTCAGGGATGTGTTCGTGGAGAAAGCTGTCAACAAGGACGAAATTCCGTACGCGAAGAGCGGAGCCAGAAGCAGTTACATTCCCAGCGCGCGGATAATGGACATCCTTGGGAAATACAAGGGAGACGTGAGAAAGGACAACGCCTACGTCATCGCGGTTGACAAAAACGGCAACCGGTTCGGAATTTCCCAAAGAAAGATGCCGGGAACAAAGACAGAGACCAACGTCATCTTCGACAACGATATCATACTCTATAGGACCGCGGAGATGATCCTGTTCAAGGCGGAGGCCTACGCCGCTTTGGGTGACACTGAATCCGCTGTCAAGGAACTTGACAAAGTCCGTGACAGAGCCGGGATCGGCAAATACACCGGCAGCACCGACAAGACAACTGTCGAAAAAGAAATCCTCGACGAGAGAGGACGAGAGTTCTGGCTTGAGAACAAACGCTGGCCGGATCTTCTGCGGTTCCACTACGAGGGCGTCATTGATGTCTATCAGTACATTCCGAAACTGAAGGCCAGGTACGACGCCGGAATCACCGTTCCGCTGTATCTGGCAATCCCTCTCCAGGAATTATCCCTTAACCACAATCTTGTTCAGACCCAAGGATATGAGAAGCTTTAATAGATTGCTGGCCACAATGGCGGCCATAACTCTTGCCACTTCCGCATCGTGCGGAAGCAAGGAAAACCCGGCTCCGGAGCCAGGCAAGGAAGACAACACCGCGACTGTGAAGGCTCCGCACATCTTCGTGGCGAAAACAGACGGCTACCACACATTCAGGATCCCGGCGCTCGTCAAATCCAAGAAAGGCACGCTCCTGGCCTTCTGCGAGGGGCGCAAGCTCAGCGGCTCCGACACCGGCGACATCAACCTCATCCTCCGCAGGTCAACCGACGGAGGCGCGACCTGGGGGAATATCATCACAGTGTGGGATGACGGACTCAACACCTGCGGAAATCCAAGCCCGGTCGTGGATCCTGTCACCGGAAAAATCCACCTTCTGATGACATGGAACTTTCAGACAGACGGCAAATCCGCCGGCGACTTCAACAAGGATGGCGCCACCAAGGACACCCGCAGAGTCTGGTACACCAGCTCCGATGACGACGGCCTGACATGGGCGGAACCAAGAGAGATCACTTCTTCCGTAAAGAAGGACGATTGGGGATGGTACGCCACGGGACCTTGCCACGGGATTGTCTTGACCAAGGCTCCTTACGAGGGCAGAATCGTCATTCCGTGCGATTACAACCAAAAAGGAGGCTCAGGATATTCCCATGTCATCTATTCCGATGACAATGGTGTCACGTGGAAGATCGGAGGATCCGTCAAAGGCGGGAATGAGAGCAGCGTCGCCGAGACCGGTGACGGACGGCTGATCATCACATGCAGGGCCGGTGGCGGCAAACGTCTGCTCGCCTACAGCACGGACGGAGGAGAGACATTCTCGACAGGGTCAGCCAACAGTTCTCTGCCTGATCCGAGATGTCAGGGAACAATTCTGTCAGCCGTCAAAGACGGAAAAGAAGTTCTCCTCCACTGCAACTGCTCCAACTCTTCCTCCAGGACACACCTGACGCTGAAAGGAAGCACTGACTCAGGCGCGACATGGTGCGGCGGGCAGATTATCTGGGAGAAGCCGGCGGCATATTCAGACATCGTGCTCGTGAGAGACGGGATCGTCGGAGTGCTGTACGAGAACGGCGACAATGGTTCATACGAGAGGATCAGTTTTGAAAAAGTTCCTCTTGGATACGCATTCATAAAATAATCAGTAAGATGAAAAGATACTCTATCATATTCATGTCTCTCCTTGCGGTGGTCATGGCTTCCTGCAAGGATGAGGAGACTGACGCTACGTTGAAAGCGGATTTTGAGGAATCCGCCACGGAGGTGCTAGTCGGCGATGAAGTTACTTTCACCGACATCTCCACCGGCAATCCGACCAGATGGAACTGGACATTCGATGGCGCCGAGACCGAAACATCAATCCTTTCACAGCCGGTAGTTCGCTGGATGAAAGTCGGGACATTCACAGTGAAACTCTCCGTCTCAAGAAAAGACGAAAGTTCCGAACTGGTCAAGGAAAAACTTGTCCATGTCGGCTACCACACATCCGTAAAGGCCGACTTCACAATGGACAAGGAAATGGCCTTCGACAATCAGGAGGTCACGTTCACCAACAAATCGACCGGTTTCCCGGAAAACATCAAATGGACCTTCACTCCGAGGGAAGGCGAGCCTGTAGTCACAAGGGAAGAGAACCCGAAACTCACTTTTCTTCCAGGAATATACTCCATCAGACTTGAGGTCAGCAATGCCGTTGCCTCCGATGTGAAGGAAGTCGAGGACGCGTTCAAGATTCTGGACCGTTTCGCCGTCATGTCTGATTTCAGCGCCAGGAACACGACCACATACGCCGGCGGAAAAGTGGCGTTCGTGGATGAGTCCACCGGCAACGTGCAGAACAGGGAATGGACCTTCGAAGGCGGTGAGCCTTCTACCTCAACAGAGGCGAATCCTGTGGTGAAATACTCAACAAAGGGTACATATAAAGTCAAACTGCGCACCTACAATGAGAAATACAGTGATGTGGCCGAAAAGGAAGGCTACATCCACGTCATGTCATCAGACGGGCTTGTGTTCCTGCTTCCGTTCGACGGAGACATCCTCGACTATGGTCCGTATTCATTCAAGACAAACAATTTCAGCATGTCCAAGAACGACAAGACTTTGACACTCAGCTATGATGATGCCGTGACAGAAGGAAGAGGAAAGTCTGTCAAGTTCCCTGAGGGTTCAGCCAAAGGCGGACCGTACTCTGTGATCCAGATGCCGGACGACCTTGCCAAGCAATATCCTGACGGAAGCGATATGACGGTCTCTTTCTGGGCCAAACTTCAGGAGACATCCGTGAATCAGGCCGTCTTCGCGCAAGGCGACTGCCCTGGCGTCGCCGACATCAACAACCAGATCTGGGCAAGATTCCAATCAAAGCACCAGTTCCGCTGCACCGCCGAGAAAGGTAAATTGGCGGCGAACACTGTGACCGCGACAGACAGCAGGTTCGACGACGGAACATGGCACAACATAACAATCGTCTATTCAAGGACTTCAACGCTTGAAATGAAACTTGAGACATTCCTTGATGGCATGTCAATGGGAACCAAGGTGGCGGCTGACAAGGACACGAAGTCTCTGCCGTATTTCATCGGCTGCAACCTCAGACGCACGAACAACGCATGGGCTCCGGAGAACATATTCACTGGTAATCTTGATGACTATGTGCTCTACAGACGCGCCTTGAGCGCTGACGAAATCAAGGTCATCGCATCAATGAGATAGCAAATATGAGAAGGTTGTTTACAATAATATCAACGGTTATTTTTCTGCTCGCCACGGAATTCGTTTCCTGCGGGCAGATGATGACCGGAGAGGCCGTCTTCCGCAGAGGGGAGAACGGCATTCACACTTACAGGATCCCGGCCATTGTCCAGAGCAAGGCCGGAACTGTTCTCGCCTTCGCCGAAGCCAGGCACAACAGCGGTTCCGACACTGGTGACATCGATCTTGTGCTCAAGCGTTCGACAGACGGAGGAAAGACCTGGGGGCCGGTCATCACGGTGTGGGATGACGCGGAGAATGTCTGCGGCAATCCTTCACCTGTCATTGACCGCAAGACGGGAAGGATCATCCTGCTCTCAACATGGAACAACGGAAAAGATTCCGAGAAGAAGATCCACGCCAGAGAAAGCATTGACACCAGAAGGGTGTTCTGCTTGTACTCTGATGACGACGGCCTGACCTGGTCCAAGCCGAAGGAGATCACACGGTCAACAAAGAAGAGAGAATGGACATGGTACGCGACAGGACCATGCCACGCCATACAGCTGGAATCCGGAAGGATCGTCGTCCCTTGCGACCACGGCACTTTCATAGACAGCAAGACAAGCGTCTCCGGCTCGCATGTCATCTACTCCGACAACGGAGGCAAGACTTGGAGATTGGGCGGAATCCTCGATGTCGGAAACGAAAGCACCGTGACGGAACTTGCAGATGGAAGCGTGATGCTGAATATGAGGACAGACAGAGCCGGCCGGGAGGAGCACGGCTACGGCAGACTTGTGGCCGTAAGCCATGACAAAGGAAAGACTTTCGGTGAGCCTTGGTATGACAACGGGCTGATCGAGCCGGTCTGCAACGCCAGTATCATCAACTACAACACCGATGGGAAACCAGGCGATAAACTCTTGTTCACAAACCCTGAGACAAAGGACAAGAGAAGGAACATGACCATAAGGATGAGCCGGGACTCAGGCAAATATTGGGAAAGGGTCTGCACCCTGACAGAAGGCCCGGCGGCATATTCAGACCTCATGGTATTCCCGGACGGCGATGTGGGCATCCTATATGAATGCGGTGAGACAAATCCTTATGAAACAATCACATTCGCCAGGATTCCCGCCAAGACTTTCAACCCTTAGGCTAAACAACGGAGAATGTGTGAGTGTGTACACATGAATTTGAGAAGAAAATATGTAATACTTATTATTTTTGACTAATTTTGGCAAAAAAATAGCACATGAAAGTTGAGCAGACCTTGGTTGAGCAGACCCAGAACGACATCTTAAAATACATAGCGGATCATCAGGACGAAAAGAGACTCCCAAAAGAGCAGGAGCTCGGAGATCTTCTCGGAGTCAGCAGGGTGGTTGTCAGGGAAGCGTTGAGCAGAATCCGTGCGTTGGGACTCATCGAGACAAAACGCAAGTTAGGTACTGTGATTGTCAGCCCGAAAATATTTGGTTCTCTGAGTTCAATCGTCACGTCGGGGCAGCTTGAAAGGCAGACACTCAAGGATTTGTACGAATTGAGACTGATGATAGAGATAGGAATGTCCGACTTTCTGTTTCTCAACAAGACAGAAGCGGGGATGAAGAAACTCGAAACGATCGTCGCCAAACAGTTCACCTTGGAAAACAAGCTGACCGCCGCGCAGACACAGGACGAGAAGTACGAGATTGCCAAACAGCTGACTGAAATCGATGTGAGATTCCACAGCGCGTTGTTCGAGATGACAGGCAACAAGAGTCTGATGGATTTCCAGAGCATATTGAGGCATCTGTTCACCCTCTATGTCCCGAAACTTCACAAGGACTACCACGACATCACGCTGGTGTCCCACATCAGCCTGTACAACATTCTCAGGACTGGAACTCCAGACGCTTTCAGAACCGCGATGAGGCTTCATCTGAAGACCCAGTTCGACAACATGGAAGAAAATCTTGACAAAGCATTCAACAGATGACAAATGACATGGATCACAATACTTATTACAAGGAGGCGCTTGAATATATTAAGGAAGGAAAACTCGAAGGCCTTTCCGTCGGCACGCACGCGATTGACGGGGACAACCTTTGGGTGAATATAGTGGAGACAGATCTGAGGCCGGTTTCAGAAGCGAGACTGGAGGCGCACGACAAGTACATCGACCTGCAGATTCCTCTCTCCAGTGATGAATATTTCGGTGTCAAGCCCAGAAAGGAGTGCGGCGAGGCCAAGGACATCAATGGCGGCAACGACATCATGTTCTTCGACGATCCGATCACCGAGACGATCCGCGTCAAGGCCGGAGAGTCCATAACATTCGCCCCTGACACCGCCCACGCCCCGCTGATCGGAGACGGACGGATCAAAAAGGCCATCTTCAAGATCAGGGTCGTGTAGAAACACACTGACTCTCTGTTTCAGAGACGCTAGATTTGGGTATAGGAGAATGCTCCTTCTCGTAATCTATGACTATGTCTGACATCATCATCAACTCAATGGCCTTGAGGTCATCCAATGGCGTGCAGCCATCAACCAAAGGAAGCAAATCCTCCTCATCAAGATGGCTCCGTCAAGGTCGTGTAGTTGTGAAATCCACATTGGAATAGGATTTCGCCAAGGATTTCATAGCATTTTGTATCTGCTGAAGCCTCTCTGCGGATGGGTGCTTGAAGCCATTGACATAGTTGCGGAAAAGGGTTGGATTTATGCCGGCATATTCAGAGAACCCAGCGATGTTGATTTCTTTGTGGGTCAGAAGGAATTCCTGAAACGCGGTCGGAATGGCATCTTTGTAAGTAAAACTTTCAAAACTGACATCCTCGTTCAGATCAGGCCAATGAATACCTTCAAAGCCGATATGATAATTCCTGCGTTGTTCCTCATCAGCATCCAGCAAGGCACGATACCACAATAACGACTGACGGTAAATATTTCCGGATTCATCTTTACCGTACAGGCATCGTTCGTCAAACCATATCTTTCTTATCTTCATCGTACTGTGTTATAAAAATAGTTATTCCAAGCCCGAATGATCGTCTCTTTGTTCTCCTCCAAGACCATCTCTATCTTTCTCAAGTCTCCAGTCTTGACATTATTCACCGTCCGTTTAACAAAACTGTTATTTATCAAGTCATATACAGCATACCCATCAGCACCTTAAATGCACACATGAATTGGTTCATATTCTCTGCTGAAAAAGTAGAAAGTAAAACCGAACAATCTTAAAATCACTGGCATACAAATATAGGTATTATTTTTAATTCCACAACGTTTTATGAAAAACTTTGAACTCCACTCGGCGCTTCGGCATGTTCAGCGACCTTCCGCCACCGAGCTTATGGTGACGCTCACGCAAAGCACGACTCAGCATTCTTTTTCAGCAGAGCACAAGTTCACTGGATAAGTCGGAGCGCCGAGAGGAATATTCAAGCATTCATCGGGTTACATAAAACTGAAGGTGACGCTGACATCACCGAACCGGTTCGGCTTGCCGTTGTACTTCTCAAAATAATTGCCTGAGAGTTTGCCGCGCCAGACGAGGTCATCGTTGCGACGCAAAGGAAGTTCGACTTCAAATCCGTAGGACCTGGACTTGATCTTCACCAAACCGCTGGCTTTCCATGATGTCTGCTTGCCGCCGTCATCCTCAATCATCAGGAAGACGCACTCTTCCAGCTGCGGTGTCCATTCCGAGACCAGCACAGTGTTGAACCTCAGAGTTTTTCCGACCTGTTTACGCTTTACGTTTATCATCATGTCCGTCACTGAAGGGCTGTACAGTTTCAACTCATCCTCAGTCTTGGCCGTAAATCCGTTCAGGGAACCACACTTCACAAAGAACTCGGAGCCTCCGGCGAACCAGGAATCATAATTGCGGTGTGCCTTGAACTCCTTAAGCACCAGAGTCTTGAAATCCGATACCGACCTTGTGGCAAGAGAGGTGAAACGTTCAGGATAAAGCGCCTGAAGCATCTGTGGCGTCATGTAAGAGGAATCCTCGTTGTGATTGATGACCCACACCGGGCGCGTGCGGGCATATTCCTCATCCACAATGACTTCCTTGACAATCCAAGAGCCACCTGGAAGTTGTTCCCTAAGAAAGCCGACATTCTTCCCTGAATCCTCGACGCCTTTTGAATATTTCCGCGCACCCTCCGGGGCAAACGTGATCACCGGCATGGTTTCCCCGTCCCAATCTTCAGAGTACGGCCAATAAATCTGTAGTCCGGAATCCGTGAGGACATCCGGGAGCGCCCCCGACCTTGTCTCAGCGGCACACACCGTGGACAAAAGGTCACGGAGCGGTTCCGGATATTCCACAGCCGACCTTGTGGCAATCAGTTCATCCCCGACACCGGCTCCTGGATTGGAGAAAAGGCTGGAGAAAAGGTACTCCTCGTCATAGCCGTTGGACACAGAGGAGCTTACTCCGTCATACACTTCACGGACCTGGACAATCGACATGGGAAGTTCAGAAAGCATTCTGGCAACCTCCTCCGTGCTGATGTCAGAAATCCGGCCGGCAACGGCCACGGGTGGTGCGGCGGGGGACTGGACCGGTTGCTCCACACGGTCGCAGGATGATGAAAACAGAGCGGACAATACCGCAAGTGCCGGCACAATCCGGGCCGACAACTTTTTCCTTGTGCTGAAATTCTTCATTTTAAATGAGTTTTAAGTTGTTAATACAGCACAAAGGGACATAAAAATAGCCGTGGAAACAATTATTCCACGGCTAACTGTCAAAAACGGGCCCCGAACAATGTCCAGGCCTTATTTTGAATAAAAGACAAAGCGGTTTTTGTCGTAAAAATCCTTCACCACCTCCGTTTTGGAGAAACCGGCCTCGCTGAAAACCTTTGCCGTCTCCAGACCCAAAAGTTCATTGATCTCTGTAAGTCCCTTACCTTCAGAGGAAAGGCATTCGTAGGACAAAGCGGCTATGGAACGATAGAACACCAACGGGTCCTCATCATCCACAAACAAAGCCGTTGAAGGCTCGAAGTTAAGGACATTGGCCCTCATCTGCTCTTTCTGTGACTCCATGATGTATGGAGGATTGCTCAAAATCAGGTCGAAATCACCATCAATGTACGAGTGGGAATCCGCAAGGACATCGGCCACGATGAAGCGAGGTGCCTCAGCGCCTTCCGTCTCCTTAAGCCTCAATGCGAAATCCTGGTTCGAGGCCACTGCTACAGCCTTCTCCGAGATGTCCACACCGATAACCTCCGCTCCCGGGATATTCAGGGCGACGGTCCATGCGATGCAGCCTGATCCCGTGCAAAGGTCAAGAACCCGGACAGGTCTGGCGGACTTGCCGTAAGCCTTTCTCATTCTTTGTATCCTGGATCCTATCTTGATAGCCTCACGGCAAAGGAGTTCAGTCTCGGGACGAGGGATGAGCACGTCCGGAGAGACTTTGAATCTCAAACCGCAGAAATCGGCGAAACCAATGACATATTGAACCGGCTCGCCCGACGCCAACCTGTCCAAATCGGCATTGAGGCCATCCAAAGACTTGTCCTTGATCTGATACTCCGGCTCAACGATATGTGTGTAACTTTTGGTGCCGATACGGCTCTCGCAAAGCATGAGCATAATGTTCCTTGCCTCATTGGTCGGATAGAGAGTCTCAAGGCGTGTCACACCTTCCTTCAGGAAATCCTTCAATAGCATAAGCGTTAAATTTTAGTCAGAATCATCTACGAATTCTCGATTATACCGGTCAGGAAGTCAGTGATGTCGATTCCCGCCGTGCGGAGCATCTTCGGCACGAGAGACGCGCTGGTCATGCCCGGGATCGTGTTGACTTCCAAGAAGTAAAGGCCGTCATCCGCAAGAATGTAGTCCATCCTAACGACACCGGCGCATCCCAACTGCGAATATATTCTTTTGCTCACTTCTTGAATATGTCCGCTCAGGCTGTCGTCTATCGGAGCAGGGCAGATTTCCTGGCTATGTCCGTTGTACTTGGCGTCGTAGTCGAAGTAGTCATTCTCCGTGACAACCTGAATCACAGGCAAGGACTTGACACCTTCCGCGTCAGCATAAGCCGCGCAGGTGAACTCACGGCCCGAAATTCCTTGTTCGATGATGACCGAAGGACCTTCCGAGAAAGCGAACCGTATAGCCTCCGGCAGATCCTCGGCCTTGCGGACCTTGGTGATTCCGAAACTTGATCCGCCATCGGTAGGCTTCACAAACACCGGGAACTTCAGTTTCCCGATGACCTTGGCGCAGACGGCATCAATGTCCATTCCATTGCGGACAAACACATCCGGAGCGCATTTGACGAAATCAACCTCCCGCAGATAACTCTTGCAGGCGAATTTGTCGAAAGCTATCGCCGAGACAAAGGCACTGCATGAACTGAACGGAATTCCAAGCATCTCAAGATAGCCTTGAAGAAGACCATTCTCGCCTGGAGTGCCGTGCTGCACTATGTAAGCATAGTCAAAATTGATTTTCTCGCCGTACACTTTGACGGAGAAATCCGTCTTGTCAATTTCAGGTCTTGCACCCTCGGCGAAAGGGATTCTCATGGCGTCACGTTTTTTCATCGCCACAAGAGACCATTTGCCGAACCGTGCGAAAATCTCATAGACATCGTACTTCGTCCCGTCGATGCGTGAAGCGACAAACTCCCCGCTGCGGCATGCGACCTCCCACTCTGAAGAGTCGCTTCCATAAATCACTGCTATCCTCTGGTACTTGCCCATATTCGTATATTCCTTATTATTCAAAATAATAGTCTTCAGCTTTCTGCCGGACCTCCGCCGACGACGCGTCTTCGTTTCCACCGGTGCAGTTCAGATTCAATGTCACTCCGGCCGGAGCGATGAATCTGTCGCTTTCAGAGACTCCCAATGTGCCGTCGGCTATGACCTTACGCATGAATATTCCCCATGTAGGGAGGGACATGTGCGCGCCCTGGCCATAGGTGATCGACTGGAAATGCACCTGACGGTCTTCCGCTCCGGTCCATATTCCCGCCACAAGAGTCGGTGTGTAGCCTATGAACCATCCATCGGCGTTGTCATTGGTGGTTCCTGTCTTTCCGGCGATCTCGCCCATAAGTTTGTAGCGGTAGCGGAGCCTGCTGGCCGTTCCACCCTGCACGACACCTTCCATCAGATTGACCATCAGATAGGCCGTGTTCTCACCTATCGCCTCACGCTTGCGGTTGGTGAACTCGCTGATCACGTTGCCCTGTTTGTCCTCAATCCTGGTCACGAAAAGAGGCTCGATGTACACTCCCCTCGACGGGAAGGTGTTGTAGGCCGCCACCATCTCCCAAAGAGACAGGTCGGCAGGTCCGACGCAAAGCGCCGGCACCTCATCGATGTGGCTCTGAATGCCCATCCTGCGCATCATGTCAGCCATCGCCTCCGGCCCGAACTGCTTCATCAGGTAGGCCGAGATGTTGTTGGAGCTATTGGTAAGGCCCCACTTGAGGGTCACCGTCTTTCCGATCCATTCTTCCTTGTCCGTGCTACGCGGAGTCCATGTGTTGCCGTCCGGCAGCACGAAAGTCTGAGGCAGGTTCACAACCTTGTCACAAGGGGTCATGCCCTCCTGCATGGCCAGCGTGTAGAGGAACGGTTTGATTGTCGAGCCGACCTGACGCTTGCCCTGGCGGACGTTGTCATACTTGAAATAGCGGTAGTTCGGCCCACCGACATAAGCCTTCACGTGACCGGTGCCAGGCTCCATGGCCACGAAGGCCGTGCGGAGTATGGACTTATAGTAACGGATCGAGTCGTCCGGAGTCATGGTCGTGTCGGCGTAACCTTTCTTATTATAGGCGAACACCCGCATCTTGGTTGGTTGCGAGAATGTCTTCAGAATCTGCGCCTCGCTCTTTCCTTCCTTCTTCAAAACTCGATAGCGGTCGCTCCAGCGCCTGGCCTGCTTCATCACCCTGTCCCTCGTCTCTTCATCGATGTCGTTGGAGAAAGGCTTGTTGGTCTTGCTGCGGAGATCCCTGCGGAAATCAGCCTGAAGGTCCCGGATTCTTTCCGCCACCGCCTCCTCGGCATATTTCTGCATCTTATAATTAATGGTCGTGTAGATCCTCAGGCCGTCGCGGTCAAGGTCGTACCGGCTTCCGTCTGCCTTCTTGTTCTTGTCCAGCCAGCCGTAAAGGTCGTCAGACACCCATGCCAAGGAATCGGCCGAATAATCCTCAACCATCGTGTAATCGGACCGGCGAGGTTTCTTCGCGCTCATCACTCGGCGCACCATATCCCTGAAATAAGGAGCCAGACCCGCGTTGTGATCCTGCACCTCGTAGTTCAGTTCGATCGGAATAAGACGGATGGAATCCCTCTGGACCTTGTCAATATAACCGGCCTTCTCCATCTGGCCGATCACGAAGTTCCTTCTGGTCAAAGCCTTGTCAGGGTTGATCGCGGGATTATACCTTGTCGGCTTGTTTACCATCCCCACAAGCATGGCGCTCTCCTCGACCGTCAACTCGGACGGCAGCTTGCCGAAGAACGTCTCCGACGCCGAACGCACGCCATAGGCTCCGCTGCCGAAGAATATGGAATTGAGGTACATCGTCATGATCTCGTCCTTGGTGTAGTCCCTTTCCAACTTGACCGCCGTGATCCACTCCTTCAACTTGATCCACACCATCTTGGCATGGTATATTCCCGGAATCTTCCGTCCCATCTCAGCCCTCGGGTAGAGGGTCTTCGCGAGCTGCTGGGTGATCGTGCTGCCGCCTCCCTGGCTGGAATTATGCAACAAGATCGTCTTGAAAAACACTCGTCCAAGCCCCTTGAAATCAATGCCGGAATGCTTGTAGAAACGGACATCCTCCGTGGCGACGGCGGCGTGGACAAGGTTCGGCGAAATCTCGTCATAGGAGACGTATGTCCTGTTCTCGATATGGAACGTGGTCAGGATCTCCCCGTCTTCGGCGAGAACCTGTGTGGCCAGCTTGTTGTCCGGGTTTTCCAGATCCTTGAATGACGGGATGTCGGCGAACATCCAGACAAGGAGTATCATAAAGACAAGAAGCAGCACCGGAAACGTCACAGCGATCCAGAACCACTTGATTATTTTCTTTCGAGTCGAGTCGGTCATAATAAGGACAAATTTATAACAAAATTTGGAAAATTGCCCAGTTTGTGGCTTACTTTGCAGATTGAAATGGCAAACTATCTATGAAAGGCCTGTAAAATAGTACAATATGGCAGACAATCTAGTTATCGTCGAGTCTCCGGCCAAAGCCAAGACTATACAGAAATTCCTGGGCAGCGGTTATGTGGTCAAGTCCAGTTTCGGGCACATCAGGGATCTTCAGGACAAGAAACTTAGTGTGGACGTGGAAAAGAACTTCACTCCTGAATACGTGATACCTTCCGACAAGAAGAAAGTCGTGGCGGAACTTAAGAAGGCGGCGGAAAGCGCTTCCACAGTGTGGCTCGCATCCGATGAGGACCGAGAGGGAGAGGCCATCTCCTGGCATCTCTTCGAGACTCTCGGGCTGAATGAGGCACAGACAAGGAGAATCGTGTTCCACGAAATCACCAAAGACGCGATCGTGAACGCGGTGCGGAATCCGCGTTCCATCGACATGAACCTTGTCAACGCACAGCAGGCCCGCAGAGTCCTGGACAGGCTTGTCGGTTTCGAACTCTCCCCTATTCTTTGGAGGAAGATCCAGCCGAAGCTTTCGGCCGGACGTGTGCAGTCAGTGGCTCTGAGGCTTGTGGTCGAAAGGGAGAAGGAGATCATGGCTTTCGAGAACGAGGCTTTCTACAAGGTCGAGGCGACATTCCATCCCGCCGGATTCCCGGCCGCGGTCAAGGTCAAGGCCGTTCTTGACACGAAGTTCAAGACGATCGACGAGGCGAGAATGTTCCTCCAGGACTGCATCGGGGCGAGCTTCACGGTCGCCGATGTGGAAAAGAAAGAGGCAACCCGCTTCCCGGCAGCTCCGTTCACGACCTCCACGCTCCAGCAGGAGGCAGCAAGGAAACTCCGCTTCCCGGTCAGCATGACGATGAGGGTGGCGCAAAGCCTTTACGAGAGGGGTCTCATCACCTACATGAGAACCGACTCCACGAATCTTTCCACCCTGGCCCTCGGGACGGCCAAGAAATTCATCACCGAGAACTTCGGTCCTGAATATTCCAAGACTCGCCAGTTCAAGACCCACAGCAAGGGAGCCCAGGAGGCTCACGAGGCCATCCGTCCGACATACATCGAGAACACGGAGATCGAGGGCACCGCGCAGGAGCAGAAACTCTACAACCTGATCTGGAAGAGGACGGTGGCCTCGCAGATGGCGGACGCCAAGGTTCTCAACACGACACTGAGGGTGGCTTCCGACAAGAGGACCGAGAGATTCAACGCACAGGCCACGCAGGTTCTGTTCGACGGATTCCTTAAATTATATATCGAAGGGACTGACAGCCAGGACGCAGAGGAAGAGGATGTCATGCTCCCTGACCTTCAGGTCGGAACCGCGATGGAGGAAAAAGGCATCAATGCGGAATGCAAGTTCACAGCCGCGCCGCCGAGATATTCAGAGGCCACTCTTGTCAAAAAACTTGAGGAACTCGGCATCGGCCGTCCTTCAACATACGCCCCGACAATCGCCACCCTGACCACCGGGCGCGGCTACATCGTCAAGGGAGACAAGGAAGGCAAGAAAATCACCGTCAATGACCTGGAGTTGAAGAACGGGAACATCTCCGAAATCACGAAGACCGAGACCGTAGGGGCCGAAAGGGGAAGACTGCTCCCGCAAGAGATCGGAATGATCGTTACAGACTACCTTGAGAAGAATTTCACCGACATCATGGGCTACGACTTCACGGCCAACGTCGAGAAGGAATTCGACCAGATCGCTGATGGGAATCTCGTCTGGAACGATGTTATCGGAGCCTTCTACACCCCGTTCCATAAGAAGGTCGAAGAAGTGCTCCATGACGGGAACTACAGTCATGTGTCCAAGGATCTCGGCACTGACGGCGAAGGCAACAAGATCACCGCGAAGTTCGGCAAATTCGGCCCTTACATCCAGAAAGGCGAGGGCGAGAATGTTCAGTACGCGTCCCTCGGAAAGGATCAGCTCATCGAGAACCTCACCCTTGAGGAAGCGCTGAAGATGTTCCAGCTGCCTCGCCATGTCGGGGAATATAACGGTGTGGAGGTGATTGCGATGAAAGGCCGCTTCGGTCCGTATCTGAAGTACGGCGACAAGAATTTCTCGATTCCGCGCGGCAAGGATCCCATCAAGATCACTCTGGACGAATGCGCGGCGGTGATCGAGGACGGGCTGAACAAGACATCGGCGAACTCCGTTATGGCTGAATATAAGGACAATGACATCCAGGTGATCAATGGTCGCTACGGCCCGTACATAAAGCACGCCGGATCGAATTACAAGATTCCGAAAGGCACTGACGCGTCCACCCTGACAGAGTCGGCATGTATGGAGATAATAAACAATTCTAAACCAACCGAAAAAGGGCGTCGCCGCTTTAGGAAATCTTGATTTTTTAAGATTTTTTATATAATTTAGCGGCTGTTCAGTTATAAATCGAAAGCAATGGCAACTTATCACATCGATCAGATTGACCAGAAAATCCTTTCTTTCTTGGTCAACAACGCCAGGATGCCATTCCTGGAAATCGCCCGTGAGTGCGGCGTTTCTGGAGCCGCTATCCACCAGAGAGTAAAAAGGTTGGAGACTAACGGCGTAATAACCGGGTCAAGGCTGCTCGTTAAACCTCAGGCATTGGGGCTCAATGTGTGCGCGTTCATCAGCGTGACCCTCTCCGAAGCCGACAAATATCCGGAGGTTGTGGCGAACCTGAAGAAGATCGCCGAGATTGTGGAGTGCCACTTCGTGACAGGCAAGGCCGCCCTGCTCCTTAAGGCTTATTGTTTTGACAATGATCATCTTATGGAGATCCTCATCAACACGATCCAGAACATTCCTTACATCCAGTCAACAGAGACGATGATCTCTCTCGACCAGGCGATCGAGCGTCAGGTCTGGGTCAAGGACTACAAGAGGACTACCTACCAGCCTGACGAGTTCGAGAAGAAGAAATGATCAGTCTCGCCAGGGACAGATCCTCCGGGGATGTCAACTTGAAGTTATACCGCTCTCCATCGCAAAAGGAGAGCGGTATACCTTTTTTGCACACAACCGAGGCGTCATCGGTGAAGGCGGTGTCGAAAGCCTGTGAATATGCCGACTTTATGTCCTCCGACAGGAACATCTGCGGGGTCTGCGCCCCGAAAATCCTGCTCCGGTCAGCCTCCTCTCCCTCAGGAGAGATCATGACCACCTTGCCATCGGCGCCTTTGACACGATCTATCACTTTCAGGGTGTCAACCGACGGAATGACCGGGACGAGGGCATGGATATCCCCGGAATCCATCAGGGCGAACATATTCCTGATCAGATCTTTTGACAAAAGAGGCCTGACACCGTCATGGATGGCGACAATCGTGTCGTCAGGCACTTTAGCCAAAGCGTTCCTTACGGAATGAAAGCGGGTGAAGCCTCCACAGACCAATGTCTGTGGGCAGTCGAAACCGGATGAAAGACAATATTCCTTCCAAAAAGGAATATGATCCTTTGGAAGCACAGTGACAACCTTGATGTCCGGGACAGCCGACACGAAAGTCTCGATCGTACGGCGAAGGATCGGCACTCCTCCCAGATCCAAAAACTGTTTCGGAACCGAGGCTCCCATTCTGACACCGCTTCCGGCGGCCATGACAATTAATATTCTCTTTCTGTTCATAATATTTTCTTACAAATATAACTTTTTTCGTATATTTACAAATTGTATAATAGATTAAAGTTTTTAGAACAGAATACGGACAGTTATGGCATTTTCATTTCTGACTCAAGAGATAGCAATGGATCTCGGAACGGCCAACACAGTCATATTCAAAAATGACGAGATTGTGATGGATGCGCCGAGCATTGTCGCGATAGACAACAACACCGGCAAATGCATAGCGATCGGCCAGCAGGCAAAACTCATGCACGAGCACACAAATCCCGGAATCAAGACAATCCGGCCTCTGAGGAACGGCGTGATCGCTGACTTCAACGCGGCCGAGATGATGATCAAGGGCTTCATCAAGCAGGTGAACAGCAAGAAGAAATCACTCTTCACCCCGAACCTCAAGATCGTGGTAGGCATCCCGTCAGGAAGCACCCAGGTGGAAATCAGGGCAGTGCGTGACTCCTGCGAGCACGCCGGAGGACGTGATGTGTACCTGATCTTCGAACCAATGGCGGCGGCGCTCGGAATCGGCCTTGATGTGGAGGCCCCTAAAGGCAACATGGTTGTCGACATAGGTGGCGGTACCGCCGAAATCGCCGTGATCTCCCTTGGGGGCATCGTCCAACAGGAAAGCATCAACACCGCCGGTGACGTGTTCAACAGCGACATCCAGTACTACATGCGCCAGCAGCACAACATCAAGATCGGAGAGACAACGGCGGAGAAGATCAAGATCGCCGTCGGAGCCGTCATTCCTGATCTTGACGAAGAGCCGGAGCCGTTCGTTGTGAACGGACCGAACCTGATGACGGCCCATCCTGTCGAGGCCACTGTCACCTATCAGGAGATAGCGCACTGTCTTGACAAATCGATCGCCAAGCTGGAGTCTTCGATTCTGCATGTGCTTGAGATGACTCCTCCGGAGTTGTATTCAGACATCGTCGAGAACGGAATATTCCTCTCTGGAGGCGGAGCTCTGCTGCGCGGCCTCGCGAAAAGATTCACAGAAAAGGTCAACATCCAGTTCCACGTCGCCGAGGATCCGCTCCGCGCCGTGGCAAGAGGTACCTGCATAGCTCTCAAAAAGACATCCAACTACTCATTCCTGATGAGATAATGCCGAAGGAGAGGTCTGTTGTACAGAACATCATGACGGTTGCGGTCTTCATTCTTCTGGAGGTCGCGGCTGTCTTGATGCTTTCACACAACAACCAGCTTCAAAGACTCTGGATCGCGCGGATCTCGCACGGATTCATGGCAAAGGTCTGGGGCACGACACAAGGTGTCTCCAATTATTTCTCACTCAAGAGGCAGAACGACGAGCTGGCCCTTGAGAACGAAAGGCTGCGCGGGTTGGTGCGAGGTTATGAGATGGCTGCCAAGGCCGCGGACATGGACACAAAGCCGGTCCTGATGGACAACGGGTTCGACTACATACCGGCCACCATCATAAAATCCAGCATGAACACCCAGCACAACTACCTCATCATCGACAAAGGAAGCGAGGACGGAGTCGCGCGCAATTCAGGCGTGATCACCGACAAAGGTGTCATCGGGATCGTAGATGCGGTCAGCGACCACTACTCCTACGCCATCTCATTCCTCAACACGGAACTTTTCATCAGCGCGAGGCTTGGAGTATCCGGAGCCGTAGGTCCGTTGGCCTGGGATGGGACAAGTTCGGACAAAGCGATTCTCAAGGAGATTCCGCTTCAGTTCAAGTTCGCCCCGGGGGACACGGTTTACACCAGCGGATATTCCACGATATTTCCTCCTGACATCCCGATTGGCGTGACTGGTGATTCAAAAATCATAAACGGGGCGACCAACGAGATCGAGGTGGATTTGTTCCAGAACCACAAGGCTCTTAAATATGTCACCATCGTCGCCAATAGAAAAGCCGCGGAGATAGAGGCCATCGAACAACAAGAAGAACAGCCGAAGAAATGAGAAACAATTTCACGCTCACATACATTCTGCTGACAGTAGCCCAGATGGTCCTGAGCAACTATTTCCACTTTACTCCGTACATTATGGTCACAATCCTGCCGGTGATGGTGATGTGCATCCCTACAAAGGTGAGCACGGTGAAGGCCATGCTGGCTGCGTTCGTGACGGGGCTTGCCGTGGATTTCTTCGCTGAAGGGACATTGGGAATCAACGCGATGTCGCTTGTTCCTGTGGCCCTGCTCAGGAAACCTGTAATCGGGATGTTTTTCGGCAACGAGCCATTCGAGCAGAAAGAGAGCGTCACCATCCGGAAATACGGTTTCGCAAGGGTCTCGATGACCATCATCCTGATGACCGTGTTGTTCCTGCTAATATACATTCTGGCTGACTGCGCCGGCACAAGGCCGTTCTGGTTCATCGTCTCCTGCCTGGGGCTTTCCACCATGGCCAGTTACCTGGCGTCCGTCTGCTTCATAAACTTGCTGACCTATGAAGACAGAAGGTAGAGGAAAAGCTTTGGTCATAGGTCTGCTGGTAGTTGCGGTCATCATCCTGGGAAAGCTGTTCTACATCCAGATCATCAACGACAAGTACAAGACCGACGCGACCAACAATTCGATGGTCTACGACATCATCTACCCGACCAGAGGCATCATCTACGACCGGAACGGGAAGATCATCGTCAGCAACAAGGTCACTTACGACATTCTCGTCACCCCTAGAGAGGTCAAGCCGTTCGACACACTGATGCTGGCAGGAGCCCTCAATGTGACGCCGGATTTCATCAGGGACAAGATGAAGGAATATGCCAGGAACCGTCGCCGCATCGGCTACCAGAGTGTCGTGATGCTCAAGCAGATAAAGCCTGAGACTTACATGCGGTTCGCCGAGATACAGTACAATTTCCCTGGCTTCAGGGGACAGGCCAGAAGCATCCGTGACTACCCCGTCAACGCCGGAGGAAACCTGCTCGGATACGTCTCGGAAGTGGATGCGAACTACATCGAGAAGCATTCCGGGGAATACCGCCCCGGAGACTATGCCGGGAAGACCGGAATCGAGGCCGCGCGGGAAAAGGAACTGCGTGGGGAAAAAGGCTACCACATCTACCTGCGCAACTCCCACAACCAGATCGAGCAGCGCTACCGTGACGGAGAGATGGACAAGGAAGCCGTCCCTGGCCACGACATCTACACAACCATAAACGCGGACCTCCAGCAGTACGGTCAGGAACTGATGAAGAACAAAGTCGGCAGCCTTGTGGCTATCGAGCCCAAGACCGGAGAGATACTGACTCTGGTGTCCAGTCCCGGAGTGGACGTGAGCATGCTTGCGGACATCGGCCAGCACTACGACGAGATCATCAAAGACCCTCACAAGCCGATGTTCAACAGGGCAGTGCAGGCTCCGTACCCTCCTGGCTCAGTGTTCAAGCTCGTGAACGGCCTGATTGGTCTTCAGGAAGGCACGCTCACGACAGAGATGGCCTACCCGTGCAGCCAGGGCTACCATTTCGGCAACAGAAAGCTTGGTTGCCACGTGCACAGGTCACCACTCGTCCTTGAGGAAGCGATAATGATGTCCTGCAACGGTTATTTCTGCTATGTCCTCAAGAATATTCTTGAAAACAAGAAGTACCGTGACATCGGCGAGGCTCTGGACAAGTGGAACGAGTATGTCCAGAGCTTCGGGTTCGGCCACAAGTTGGGAAGCGATTTCCCCGCCGAGTTGGGCGGGACATTGCCTACGTCGAAACTGTACAACAAACGCTACGGCAAAGGCGGCTGGAAATTCACAACAATCATCTCGATCTCAATCGGACAGGGCGAGGTAGGAGCCACTCCTATGCAGATCGCGAACCTGTGCGCCACAGTAGCCAACAGGGGATGGTACAAGATTCCACACATCGTCAAGGCCTCAGAGGGAGTCGAGATTGACCCGAAATATTACGAAAGGCAGTACACCATGGTTGACACCACTAATTTCAAGAAGGTGATCAACGGTATGTGGAGGGCTGTCAACAGCGGTTTCGGTTCAGGTGGAACGGCGTCCATCGCGGCTGTTCCAGGTTTGGACATCTGCGGAAAGACCGGAACGGCGCAGAACCCGCGCGGAGCCGACAACTCCGTGTTCATCTGCTTCGCCCCGAAAGATGACCCCAAGATAGCCGTCGCCGCTTACATAGAGAACGCCGGCTTCGGAGCCACATGGGCCGCCCCGATCGCTTCCCTTCTGGTTGAGAAATATCTCAACGGAGAGATCAGCGACCAAAGAAAAGGCCTGGAGGACAGAGTGCTTCAGGGCAACCTGATGTCACGGGTGAAGGCTTACAAATAATTCAGTGGGCATGGAGAATTTTTCGGACAGAGGCATCAAGAAAAGTGTTGACTGGGCGCTGGTGGCCACTTACCTGCTCCTCATCCTCATCGGATGGGTCAACATCTATGCCTCCATCCATTCGGACGGCCCCGCAAGCATATTCGACTACAATTTCCGCTGCGGCAAGCAGTTTGTCTGGATCCTGACGGCCCTCGGACTCGCCGCGGTCATTCTGTTCGTGATCAACGCCCAATTCTGGGAAAGCGCGTCGGTGCCTTTGTACCTTGGGGTCATGTGCCTGCTTGTCGCCGTAATATTCCTTGGCGTGGAAGTCAAGGGATCGCGGTCTTGGTTCGAATTCGGTCCGGTAAGATTCCAGCCGGCGGAGGTCTCGAAAATCACTACCTCACTGCTGCTGGCCACACTGATGAGCCAGAGCAATTTCAAGATCACACGGTTCAAAGACTTCCTGCTCACGGCAGCGATTCTCGGCATCCCTATGCTCGTCATCCTTGCGGAGAGTGAGACAGGATCGGCGCTCGTCTATGTAGGCTTCATATTCGTGATGTACAGGGAAGGATTTTCCGGCTGGTGGATCTTCTGCATCGGAGTTGCCGCGTTGCTTTTCATCCTGACGCTCACCGCCTCACCGTACGTATCACTGCTTGTGCTCACAGGCACCATACTGACCTGCAACATGTTGGATACAGGTAAAATAGGAACGACATCCGGAATCGCCATGGGAATGTTCCTGCTTTTATGTCTTCTGCCATGGATTTTGGGAAAATTCAACCCCGAGGGGTTCGCGGGAAAGATAAAACCACTCTACATCCTCATTGGAACTTGTGTCTGCGCGGCGCCACTCATGATTTACAAAGGATACAAGTCGAGAAACAGGTTCCTGTCCCTGTCGGCTTTGGGGCTTCTTGCCGGCATCGCGCTTGTGTTCTCCACCGAATTCATCTTCAACAACATCCTTCAAGAGCATCAGCGTAAAAGGATCGAGGTGCTGCTGGGAATGAAGGAAGACCCGGCAGGTGTGGGGTACAACGTCAACCAAAGCATGATCGCAATCGGTTCCGGAGGGTTGACCGGGAAAGGATTCCTCGGAGGGACACAGACCACATTCGGTTTTGTGCCGGAACAAAGCACGGACTTCATCTTCTGCACGGTCGGTGAGGAATGGGGATTTTTGGGATGCCTTGTGGTGATCTCGCTTTATGTGTTCCTTATTTTGAGGATACTGTCAGACGCGGAAAAATGCAGGGAGGCATTCACCCGAATCTATGGCTACTGCGTGGCATCATGTATATTCATGCACCTGTTCATCAACATAGGAATGACAATCGGACTCATGCCAGTGATCGGCATCCCACTGCCGCTGTTAAGTTATGGGGGATCATCGTTGTGGGCGTTCACAGTACTGATTTTCATATTCATAGCGCTTTACCGACAGGAAAAGAAGTACTATTGATCGCGCCGCATCGTTAAAAATCAGACGGTTTGACGCTGTTTTTCGTAATCAATAACATTTTTTTAGTAAATTTGCATTCCACCGCCTTGGTGGTGAAATGGTAGACACGAGGGACTTAAAATCCCTTGGACAGAAATGTCCGTGCGGGTTCGATTCCCGCCTGAGGCACAAAGGGGGAGGGCTGATGTCCTCCCCCTTTGTGCGTTATTTAGATATCAATGACTTAACCTTCACTCTTACTTCAGAAACACGAAGAACACGGCGAGGACAAGACAGAAGAAGGCCGCGATGTGGTTCCAGTGGAGAGCCTCGCCCTTGAAGATGAAGGTGACGACTACCGTGAACACAACCAAAGACACAACTTCCTGAATGACTTTCAGTTGCAGGAGGCTAAACGGACCGCCGTTGCCGGAGAAACCCAGACGGTTGGCCGGAACCTGAGCGCAATATTCAAAGAAAGCCAGTCCCCAAGAGAAGAGGATGACCAGAATCAGAGGCCAGCTTGTGGAAATCTTCATCTCCTGAAGTTTCAGATGGCCGTACCATGCGAATGTCATGAATATGTTGGAGAGCACCAACAGAAGAACCGTTCCTATCGCTTTCATCTAATATGCATCAAATTCAGGTGCAAAGGTAGAAATATTCTTCGGTAAAATGTTCAAAGCAGTCAGTTCTATGCTTGAAATACATAATTTTCTATTAATCAACTAATTAAAATATTCCTTTAGACATATTCAGAGGGCGGTGTTTTATAACTCTTTAATATTCAACCAACAACATTTTTCTGCCGATTAACTTCATAACGCCCACTGATAATCTTGCGCAAAGTTGAAAAAATCGACTTTCTGCAATGTTATCTATAACAAACCATGCTGTAAATCTAAATTATAAAGGCTTTCAGCGGAGTTTGCGGCTGTGTGTATCACATAATCTTAGGTTACCATATCGCAGTTGACCAACATGGCATGTTCAATTGCAGAACAATCATATTGCCGCCATACATTTCATCGCCTGCAATCTCGCTGCCGCTGGCATTATTTGCGCGGACTGCCATATACGGGGCGGCGATAGCCGAATTATGTGAATATGGCGGCACACAAAACCGCCCTGAGCACGACGTGACGCCTATGGATATGCCACCTATGGTTCCCGGCTCCATGGTCGGCATACGGCCGTGCCACGCACTGGCGTAGAAGCATGATCGTATGCCGCCATTTTACAAAATTGAACATTGGCCTTGACTTACATTCTCTTCGTCACTTTGTGGTTCAAGCAATTATGAATTAAAGGTTACTTTATCCTCTATTGCTGGAGCATTAATGACATAATAGCAGATTAGTCAACTGCGATATAATTACCAAAACATAACATTGACCTTCTCAGAGAATGGTTCTTGCGGATGTTTAACTGATGTACTTTGTCAATACGTACTTCTTCGGATGCTTACAACACTTCCCAGGATGCTTATGCAATGAAAATGATTCTCAATGAATATTACAAATCAGAGAACCGGTGTAACTATGGAATACAAAAAATCCGGGCGGCC
>ERZ808242.419-NODE-419-length-31327-cov-7.718438_pt1 | contig 31327 bp, 29 predicted proteins | sample MGYA00521244_ERZ808242 | MGnify/ENA primary metagenome ERZ808242 (study PRJEB31516, sample SAMN03275573) | gut metagenome | biome: mammalia-associated habitat; material: feces | host: Papio cynocephalus | place: Kenya | collected 2012-07-27 ... | reverse complement strand
AAGAGGAATCCGGCCTATCGGCCGGATCAGAATGGGATGATTTCATCGAGGCTGCGACCTCACACGAACCCGCCTATCGTGGGCGCATCCAGGCGGTCCATGTCGTAGAATATTATCGCCTCGCGCATTCCGTTGGCACCGCTTCCGATATCCATGAAATGATCCAGCATGGACATCCTCCATAGGAGGTCCATGACCGTCACAGCCATCGAACCGTAGTACGAGTTGGACATGTCGTCCTCGTAGCCGTTCTCGTCCATCATCGAGAAGACGTTCCCCATGAAGCTGTCTCTGCCATTCAGAGTGGAGATGTACTTCTGGAGCAGCGCCTTCGCATCCGCATCCGGAATCCTGAGGTCGATCGCATCCGCCTCGGCGAACGCTTTGTGATGGAGCTCGCCCTCGTCGTCCATGACCATCCATTCTATGGTCCCGTCGACGGCCATGAACATATTCCAGTTCCACTCCCCGTCGCAGTAGACCGGGACGCTGAGGGGATCCTCCGACGACATGGATTCCATGGCAGTATCCCTTCCGGCCTCCGTCAGAGAGGCCATATCCATAGACTTGTCCGGCTGGATCCCGCGAAGGGACATGACCGGCTCGATCTGCGCTGTATCCATGATCCTGCCCAGATAGGACAGGTCCGAGAACATATGCAGATTCTCCGAGACCGACATCCTCAGGCCGGACGGATCCGCCATGACTCCTGCCTCTCTGCAGTTGGCGTAGAACTCCGAGTACACGGCCCTCGATTGCTCCAGAGATTCGGCGATCCTGGAGCCGGCATTGGCTACGAGCGTGCGCGCCTCCGCCATGGCATCGGAACCCCTGCCGGTCCATGCACCTCTGCACGAGAGATCGAGCTCGACCTGGATCCTGTCGCTGGAGTAGATGTGGAACGGGAACTGTCTGCAGTATGTGGGACGGTTCGCATATATCGAGCATCTTCTGCCGTTCAGGAAGACGCAGGATCCCCTGCCCTTCTTCAGAGCGAGCGCTGTATAGGCATCCGGGCCGCGCGATCTGACGAGCGATTCTGGATAGTTCCTCTTGAAGAACGGGCGCTCGTCCGGAAGGACCTCGGGCTGACAGAGGCAGCACATTCCGCATTCGGGCGGGCATTCGATCACTCTGCCGGCAATCTCTGAATAGTCGATATCGAAGTCCACGGACGTCCCTTCCAATAGGTTCACCGCAGAACTCGCCGTCGCATACTTGAAGGCTTCCCCTCACGTACACATCCTGGGGGAACACCGCATCGTATCCCGCATACGGGGAATGGCCGCATCTGCTGTGCAGGCTACGGACATCGACCTTCGATGAAGCCCTCATATCGAAAACGGCGAAATCCGCATCGTAACCCGGCGCGATGACCCCCTTCGGCACTCCGAACAGCCTCCCGGGATTCGACGAAGCCATGCGCACGATCTCGGACAGACGCAGATCGCCTCTGCGAACCATCTCCATCATGATCGGGATGGTCGTTTCCACACCCGGGATCCCGGACGGTGCCTCATCGAACGGCCTGGCCTTCTCCTCCGCCGTATGCGGGGCGTGATCGGTCCCGATCATATCGAAGTCTCCTGCGGCGAACCTGCGGTACAATGCATCGCGCGTCCCGATGTCGCGGATCGGAGGATTGACCTTATATTCCGCCCCGGAGAAGCGGTCCGCCTCGAACAAGAGGTGATGCATCGTGACCTCGGTCGTGAATCCGGCAGACCTGGCGATGTCCAGGCCCTCAGGTGTTGTAACGTGGCATATGTTGATGCTTCCTCTGGGGAAAGCGGCGGCCAGACGCGATATTGCTTCGGTCTCCGCCTTCGCCGGACGATTGCGCAGATGATCCCTGCAGCAACGCTCCTCTCCTTTCGCTATCAGATGATCGTCCTCGGCATGGACCGACATCCTGCGTCCCGTAGCCAGGACGTCTTTCACCGCAGGAATCATCTCATCGTCGTCGTCCAGGAGTATGTTCCCCGTGGTCGACCCCATGAACAGCTTGAATCCGACCACCAGCGGCGCCAGCATCCTCGCGTTGATCCCCGCGGTGACCGCTGCGAACAGCCCGTAGTCAGTGACCGCCTTGCGGCCGACGACCGCCTTCTTCTCCTGCAGCGAGCGCACGTCGACGACCGGGGGAGACGTGTTCGGCATGTCGAAGACGCAGGACACGCCCGCATGGACGGCGGACAGCGTCCCTGTGCCGAAATCCTCCTTCTGCGTCATCCCGGGATCGCGGAAATGCACATGCGGGTCGGTGAATGCCGGCAGGAGGATCCTGCTGGATCCCAGATCGATCCTGCGCTCCCCGCCAGGAACACGGCTTCCGACGGCGGCGATCCTTCCTTCCTCCGTCACCCCCACCTCGGCATATCTCAGAGCGCCGTCGATGAAGGCTCTTCCCTCGAACACCGTATCGATATCGTCCATGGTGCTCCTCCACAGGACCGTCGGGCGACGTCTCCGTCCATATCTCTCCTTTGAATGATGAGATGACAGCGCGGGGATCCATCCAGGAATCGGGAGGCAGTCCTGCCTTCAGGCCCAGATTCTCCAGGTATTCGCGGACGCCCCATCCCTGCTCCACCGGAACCTGAGGGAGGAACAGCCCCCTGCGCCCCAGCAGGTCTATGATCAGACCGTCGCGCCCTATCGCTATCGAACCCTCTATATCGGACGGACTTCCGCGGATCCTCTCGGGAACTGTCAGGACTGTGACCTCGACCGTTATCTCCCTGAGCTCTGGGGCTTCCAAATCGGGGAACCTCGGATCATGGCATGCGGACCTGGCCGCCTGAACGACAGCCTCCCCCAGCGGGAATACCGGCATCGGGAATCCGATGCAGCCGCGGAGCGCACCGCTGGGGTACTCCGACAGCGTGACGAAGGCGCCCGACCTCTCGCCGAAGCGGATATCATCCGGGACGGCCGGAGCCGGACCGCCGCCGACCTCGTACTCCAGGGACCGTCTCGCCAGCGAGACGATGTCCTTGCCGAATCCCATGTCACTCACCGACGCTCTTGAACACGTCGTCGGCGACCTTCCTGCGAGGAGCATCGTCGGCTATGTTGATGTCGACCTTCTTGGGGGCGGAGCGTGCGGCGCAGCCGTCGTTGGATCTGCATGCGGCATCCCTCATGTTCGACTCGGTGCTGCTTATCCCTTCGCGCACGGCATCCGGCATGGGCGCCCTCTGCATGAGAGCGGACATACCCATGAAGAACTCCAGGCCCATGTTCATGAAGTGCCTCTGGACCTCCGGATCGGTGATCGTGGATATCGCCGCCCTGAGAGCATCCTCGGTCCTGACCCTTCCGCGGTCCGCAGCATCCCTTGCCTGACTGTACGCCTCGACCGCGATGGCCTTCTCGGCATCCGCGAAATCATGCACCGAGCCCTTCTGAAGCTCTATCATCCTCTCTATCAGATCCCTGTTCTTCCTGACGAAATCCTCGAACTCCTCGTCTCCTGTCATCGTCTTACCTCTTGAATCTGATAATGAGCTTATCGTCCTTGAACTCTGCTCCGACCACATCGGAGTGGGCCAGAACGTCCGGGAGCTGCACATTGCGCTTCTGGCTGCCGACATGGACCATCAGAGTCACCGGATCGATCCTGTAGAGCTCCACATCCTTGCTGTCGACGAATGGCATGCGCATCACCAGATGATCCTCTCCGTCCACGGTCTCGAAGCTCATGGGGCTGGCCTTCGAATAGATCTTCGAGGGATCCTCGTCGCCGTAGATCATCGCAGCCATGCTGCGCAGCTTGTCCTCGCCGCGAAGCTCCGTGCGCATCATGCTGCAGTACTTGATCTCCATCGGATCGAAGGCATTGTGTATCAGCTCCAGATTCTCCTTCTGCTCGGCCATCATATCCTTGAGGAAATCGGAATCGGCCGCCTCCGACGGAAGGATGCGGTTGACCACGATGGCTTCCACGTTCTTGTTGTAGAGGCTGAGATACGTGTACGCACGCATGGTCTCGCGTATTACCATCTTCTCAGGATTGAGCACGAGTCTTACAGTGGTCCTCTCGGGGTCCTCCAGGATGGCCTTGACCTTGGACATGTTGTCCTTTATGTTCTCGATGCTCTCCATGACCTCGTCCGACGGCAGGGGCATCTCCATGAACTTGCCGACGGTGGCCTTGGCGACCCTCATGAGCCTCCGAACAGTGGCGAATCCCTTGTCCAGATACCAGTTGGTGACATCGGGGAAGCTCAGCAGACGGAGCGTCTCTCCTGTAGGGGCCGTGTCCATGACAATCACATCGTACGCGTCCGTCTCCTCGAACTGATTGACGTAGAAGAGTGCGGAGATCATCTCCATTCCGGGCATTATGGCCATCTCCTCTGCGGAGATCTCGCCCATCCCCTGCGACAGCATGAATGCGGAGATGTAATCCTGCAGCTGATTCCACCGGGTCTTCATCTCGTGGATGATGTCTATCTCCAGCGCGTCGAGATTCTCGCGGACGTGCGTGATGGACGTGCCCAGCTTCATCTCCAGGGAATCCCCGAGCGAATGAGCTGAATCGGTACTCATCAGAATGGTGCGATACCCGAGCTCGGACAGCCTGTATGCCGTGGCTGCGGACGTCGACGTCTTCCCGACCCCGCCTTTGCCTGTATAGATGATCAGCCTCATATTGGGGAGAATCGACGATACCCGTAATAAACCTGATACGGGGACGATGCGGACCGTCAGACCTTCCCGTATCCGAACGCATTGTAGTCGCGACGGCTGAATCTGTGGTAGATGAGCATGCCGCACTCCGATCCTATGCAGTACACGCTTGGGTCGGTGCCATCGTCGAAGTAGACGATGTGCTCGAAGCCGTCCCCGTCGACATCCTTCCATATGCTGCTCGGGAACCTCTCCGACAGCTCCTTCCTGAACGTTTCGAGATCCTTGTGTTCGGAAACGGCATCCACCATGAACCTGAGAACAGGGCCGACTGGAAGCGATGAAACGTAGCGGCAACCTTCCTCTGAGACCGTTATGCGCACCCTCTGATCCAGGATCCTGCACTCCACATCCCCCAGGCGCGGCCTGACGTAATCCTCGAACTCCTTCAGGAAATCCGCGATGCGTCCCTCGTCCTCCTCTGCATCGATGCTTCCGAGAGGCAGATACAGCGCCTCCGATCCTCCTGCGAATCCCAACTTGACCTGGGTTTCCTGTATGGTGGATATGACGATGTCCTCCAGCTCCTTGGGTTCCATGGCTATCATCCCTATAGGCGGTAAGCCTTTTCCCATCTATATATTGCTCTTTTACACTAGGAATAGTATGATTTCGCATCTGGCTGGCGGAATGGATTTCTCCGTATGCGAAACCCATTATATCGTAGTCGCAAATGACTTGGATATGGACACCCAGTTCGCCAGAGGACGCATCGAGGAGCTGAAGAAGAAGCTCAACGCGGTCGTCCTCGCACACAACTACTGTCGCCCGGAGGTACAGGATGTCGCCGACTTCGTAGGTGATTCCCTGGGATTGGCGATAAAGGCCAGCAAGACCGATGCGGACGTCATAGTCTTCTGCGGAGTGACATTCATGGCAGAGACCGCCAAGATTCTCAATCCGGAGAAGACCGTCCTCATGGCGGAGCCCGAATCGTTCTGCGTGATGGCTCAGATGTGCACTCCTGAGCAGATCGATTCGCTCAAGGCGAAGCATCCCGGAGCCGAGGTCGTAGGCTATGTCAACAGCACCGCTGCTTGCAAGACGCGCCTTGATGTCTGCTGCACCTCATCGAACGCCGTGGATGTGGTATCATCTCTAGACAGCAAGGACGTCATATTCATCCCGGACGTCAACCTGGGAAGATACGTCGCAAGCAGATGCCCCGAGAAGAACGTCATCCTGTGGGACGGATTCTGCCCCATGCACCAGTTCATCACGGTGCGTCAGGTCCAGGCTCTGAAGGAGCAGTACCCCGAGGCTCCGGTGATTGCTCATCCGGAGTGCAGATCCGAAGTTCTGGCGCTGGCGGATGCGATAGGGTCGACCGAGAAGATGATCGGGATGTCCAAGGAGAGTCCGTCCGATGACATCATAATCCTCACAGAGGTGGGGATGAAGCACAGGCTCGAGAAGGAATGCCCCGGCAAGCGCTTCCATTTCGCGGAAAACGTCGTCTGCACCGCGATGAAAATGATCGACCTCATGTCCGTGCTCACGGTCATGGAGAACATGAGCAACCAGGTGCAGCTCGACGAGAAGACCATGAAAGAAGCGTACAGACCTGTCAAAAGAATGATCGACACGCAGTGAGGAAACCTTTTCCAAACGCTTTCCTTCCGGGATCGGTCCCGGAAATGGAATTCTTGACGGCATGGAAATCGACGGCATACCTGAACAATCGCACAATTCGAATGAGGAAGATATGGTGCCGGGAAAGGGGTTCGAACCCTTGACCTTCGGATTTCCCTGGAAGAGGTCTGTTGACCAGAACCCTATGAGTCCGACGCTCCACCAGGCTGAGCCACCCCGGCCTTGAAGCTCCCGAACGGGTCATAGTTTATAAGGATATCTGAAGAGTCAGAAACTACCAGACGTCGAAGAATGGGGAATAAATGGTTTGACGGCCCCGAAGGGCCGTGGTGATCATTCCTGTGCGGGCTCCTCTGCGGGAGTCTCGGGCTCCGCGGCAGGCTCCTCGGCGGCCTCCTCTGCAGGAGCCTCGACGGTCTCCTCCTCGGCGGCCTCCTGGACCTCTACCTCGGGCATGATGGACTCGGGCTCGGAATCTCCGGCGGCCCTGACCTCGGACTTGCGGATCTCGATCCTCTTGATGGGGATGACGACGCGGCAGGCCCTTGCGAGGTCCTTGGCGAGGTCTCCGGAAACGATGGCCTTGACCATCTGGGAGAGGGTCTGCTCCTGGCCCATGGCGACGAGGGTCTCTCCGATGACCCTCCTCATGGCGTCCTCCTGGGAGGACTGGATGCGCTTGTCGGCGATGGCCATGGTCTTGATCCTGTAGGAGAAGCCGTCCTTGGTGACGATGTCGACGACATGGTCGGTCTTGGTCTTCTTCCTGCGGGTCAGCCTCCTGACGTAATCGCTGGTCAGGTCGTGGCCGGTGAACTCGGTCTTGGCATCGTGTCCGTCGACGGAGGATACCTTGAACTTGAGCTTGATGTGCATTTTGGAGAAATCTCCGGTGAGATCCTGAACGGTGACCTCGACGGTACGTCCGATGACGAACTCGGGGTCTGCAGAGGGAGTCTCTCCGATCTCCGCCTCGTTGAACATACGGGGGGCGTGGATCTTGTACCACTCTTTCGCCTTCCACTTGTCCCTGACCTTACGGCCTCCTCCGGCCGCCTTGGCCTTCTTGGATGCAACAGATGCTCCTGCCATGTTTGTAGCTCCTTTGCTAACTGAACGATGGAATGAACAGTCATATAAAAGACTATGCGGAAAGGAATCTTTTCTGAAAAACGTGAAAATGGCATTAGCCAGACATATTCCTGCTAGCCGTATAAGACTAATACTTCCTTTTTGGATTAGTACCGCAAGTATATGAAATTCACTCTAAAAAAGTGATAACCGAAGGGCAGTTCTGAGCCGTCCGGAAAACAAGAGCGAAAGAGCGGAGAAGAAGAAAGAGAAGAAGAAAGAGAAGAAGAAAAAAGGGTTTGGAGAGGGGACGCACCCCTCCTGTTTGATCAGAGCACAACGGGCGTGATGTGCGCGGAGAGACCGAGGTCCTGCTCGCTCATTCCCATCGCGAGACCGCAGAGCTGGGAGAGGTGGAGGACGGGCATGTTGAAGCCAAGGTCCTTCTGGCTTCCGTCAAACTGCAGGTGGCAGAACGGGCAGACATCGATGATGTACTTGGCGCCGGATGCCTGCATGTTCTCCAGGTTGGTCTGGGTGAACTTGAGGGCGACGTCTCCGAAGGCGGCCTTAAGACCTCCTCCTGCTCCGCAGCACAGCATCTTCTGCTTCCTGGGCATGCTCTTGGCACCGGTGGCCTCGACGAGGTCGTCCAGGATGTGGGGGTTCTCTGGGTCGTCGAGCTTCTTGATGGCGCTGGGCTTGAGGAAGTGGCATCCATAGAACACAGCAACCTGGTAGTCCAGAGGCTTGGTGACCTTCTCCTTGATCTTCTCGACGCCGACCTCGTTGTAGAGGACCTCGGCGAAGTGGTGGACCTCGGTGGTTCCCTTGTACTCCATTCCGATCTCCTTCAGAACCTCGTTGACCTCCTTGAGGGCCTCCTCGTTTCCGTTGAGCTCGTGAGCGGCGTCGAAAAGGGTTCCGTAGCAACCGTTGCACACGGTCATGATGGGGAGTCCCTTCTGCTCGGCCAGGGCGAGGTTCCTCGCGGCGGCGGCCAGCCAGGTCTTCTTGTTGAAGGCCCTGATGACTCCGGGGGCGGGGCAGCAGCTGGCATCGTTCAGGTCCTCGAGTTCGATGTCCAGGGCCTTGCAGACCTCTCTGGTGGACTTCTCGATTCCGGGGTATCTCAGGGGCGCGATGCATCCGAGGAAAAACGCGTACTTTGCCATCTAAATCACTCCTTGGTTATGGCGTCGAAGCCGGTGATGGTCAGGATCTTGTCGAGGTCCGCCTTGGCCTTGGGGTTGGAAAGGACTGTGGGCGGAACGCCGGGAAGTCCGAGGGACTCCCTGAGCTTGGTGATGTCGTCCTTGACGGGGACGGTGTGACCGTACTTGGCGAGGTTCTTCGCGGTGTTCTTGTGGTTGGCGAACATGTGTCCGTCGGCGACAGCGAGGTTCCTGAGGGAGATGACGATATCCACAATGGGAACCTGGCGGGGGCACCTCTCGACGCAGGTGTAGCAGGTGCTGCACTCCCAGAGCTCATCGCTTCCGAGAATCTCCTCCCTGAGTCCGAGCTGGGCCATCCTCATGAGCTTCCTGGTCCTGTAGGAAGTCCTCCTTCCGGAAGGGCAGCCTGCGGTACATGTTCCGCACTGGAAGCACAGCTTGACATCGCCGGCCCCAGCCGCGGTCAACTCGTTGAAGAAGTCGGGGTTGGGTGTAACCATAGTATCCAGCGGTGCCACTTTTTCTCAGTATTTAATGGATGCAGATGACAACAAAAAGGTATTATCTTATTTGGTAAACCTTAATCATATCTTTCTGACCTTGAGCGCGTTGATAACCCTCGCCACGTTTCTGTTGCCGTCCCTGTAAAGGGCCGTTATCGCATGGCGCAGCATCTTCGGATCCACGGCGCTCTTGAGGCGGAGGTTGCGCCTGGTAAGCAGGTATTCGTCGATGAAGAAGCTCTTGTTGGAGCCCAGCAGCTCCGGAAGCGAGAACGTCTCGGAGTCTATCGTGTACTCCCGATCCTCCGAATCCAAGTACATGAACGCCACCCTCTGCGCCCCATACTTGTAGCGGATGAACGACGGCCCGTTGTCCACGAGAACCATCCCCATGTATCCGATCTCCTCCATCTCGAATTCATCGGCGTCGAAGAGATACAGGGGATCGTCGATTATGGCCAAATCAGCACGGTTCTCGCGCAGCATCGATATGTTGTATTCGTCACCGGACACGACGATGTTGGCCCCCGGGATCTTGAGCGACGATATGACCGACATCATCAGATCCTCCGTCACCGGACTGCAGCAGACGGTGAATCCGCGGCTCCTCTCGCAGCGGCAGTTCATGGAGCGGGCAACATCCGCCACCTCCGCACCCTCCGCGGTCAGAACGGATCCAGAGGGGGTCGTCTTCAGAATCGGGGCCCCTACCGCCTCCTCTATCCCGGAAAGGTACTTGTGGACGACCGGGACAGAGATGCCCAGTCTGCGAGCAGCGGCGTTCTGGCTCCCCGTATCCTGGACTGCCAGAAGGACCTCCAGCTGACGGGAGGTCACGGGACGGCCGTTGATTATCTGCGAGTTCTGGACCCTTATTTGCACGATTTAGATATTACCACTTAAGGTAATAATATAGTCGCTGACCGCGCATACGCCATCGGAAACGATTTTAGAAAAACGGTGTATGACCGCGCATGAAGGGCAACGGCAGGATCGCGGTAGTGGGTTTGGGAAGCCCGATCATGTGCGACGACGCGGTGGGACTCAGGGTCTCCAAGGCTGTAGACGCCATGCATCTGGACGACGTCGACTGCTTCCAGGAGGCAGTAGGCGGCTTGGACATCCTCCCTGTCATCCAGGGCTACTCCCATGCGATAATAGTCGATGCCATACAGACCGGTGAATACGGCCCCGGCACGGTGATGTTGTTCAAGGAGGAGGACTTCAACGAGAAGGTCGCGCACGCGGCCACCCATGATGTGAACCTGCCCACGGCCATAATCATAGGTCGCCAGATGGATCCCGACATCATGCCGGAGACCATACGCTTCGTCGCGATCGAGGTCCAGGACATCAAGACCGTGACCGAGACCATGACGCCTGAGGTGGAGGCGGCCGTGGACAGCGCCAAGGCCGCCGTGATGCATCTGATGGACCTCGTCAGAAGCCGAGATCCGAGATGTCCTTGTTCCTGACGGAGCGTCCGGCCTTGCCCAGGACGACGACGTTCAGCCTATCCGGCCTCAGCACATCCTCGGCTACACGCATGACGTCGTCATCCGTGACGGCATCTATCTTGGCCAGCCTCTCCTCGAGACTTTCCGTGGATCCGTTCAGGAGATTGTTGACGCAAAGGCGGTAGAGCCTGTGCTCGGTAGATTCCATGGCCCTGACGTTGGCTCCCTTGACGAGGTTCTTGGCACGGTCGAGCTCGCCCTTCTCCAGACCGTCGGCCAACAGCTTTCCGATCTCGGACACGGTCGTCGACATCGCTTCTTCCACGTTCTTGTCCGTGCACGACATGTAGGCTGCCAGGGAGCTCGCATCGCTCTCCTGGCTCACGGTGGTGTAGACCGAATACACCAGGGCCTTGCGCTCTCTCACGGACTGGAACAGCCTGGAGCTGGTCCCGGTACCAAGGACGGCGGAAAGCATGGTGAGCGCGGAGCGGTCCTTATGGGAGGCGCCGTAGGAAGGGAAGCCCATGGCGACCTGCAGATGGTCAGCCTCCGTCTTGACATACTTGTATTCGGCAGACGGAGCGGAAGGAGGGGTTCTCCTGTTGGCAGAGCCGCCCGATCTGGAATCCAGGGTCGATTCGGCCCATTCGACGGTCGCATCGAGATCCACGTCCCCGGCAGCATATACGGCCAGGTTCGGAATCAGGTACTTCTCCTCGTAATAGGCCCGGAGGTCCTTCGATGTCAATCCGGCGACGATGTCCTTGTCTCCGCCTTCGTCCTGTCCCAATGGATGTCCTCTCCAGAGATGGCTCTCGAAGAGGTCGTGTATACGGGTCTCAGGCTCGTTCTCGATCATGCTGAGCTCCTGGAGGACGATCTTCTTCTCCAGCTCCGTATCCTTGTCGTTGATCAACGGATTTGCGACGATGTCTCCTACCATGTCCATCGCTGTGGATGCGGTCTCGCTGATCGTTATCCCGTAGAATGCGGTCATCTCCCTTCCGGTGAATGCGTTGAGCTCTCCTCCGGCGCCCTCTATCTCCTTGGCCATCTGGAACGAATCGCGGGTCTTGGTCTCCCTGAACACCGTGTGCTCGAGCAGGTGAGATAATCCGAATATGTCTGGTACCTCGTCCCTGGACCCCGTCGCCACCCCTATCATGAAGCCGGCGCTACGGCTCCCGGGCATCCTCTCGACTACAACTGGAATGCCTCCGGACGTCCTGCCGGAAACTATGCGATCGCTCATGGACGCATGCAATCCATCGATTCCGCTTAATATCTTGCATGAGATAACGGCAGATATGAGCATCGAGACTCACAGATACACCGACCTGGCTCTGAACGACCCCATAGGGGTCGTAGGCTTCCCCAGCGTGGGGCTTGTGAGCTCTATACTGGCCAATTATCTTGTTTCGCAGCTTAACATGGAGCCCATGGCCGGGATGAACGGTTCGTCCGTGCCTCCATACTGCCTCATTGCGGACGGCATCGCCTACCCCCCGATCAGGGTGTACGGCGCGAAGAGCAGAACCAAGACAGGCAGGGACATAGTGATCTGCACATCGGAGTTCGCTCCCAAGGCGGAGGAATGCTATCAGATCGGAACATCCGTCCTGAGCGAGCTCCGCAACCTCGGGTGCCGTCAGGTGATATGCCTCGAAGGCATACCCAGGACCTCAGACGACGAGAAGATAGTGATCTGCGGAAGCGGTCCGAACTCCGACAGGATGATCGAGAGCTCGGGACTTCCCAAGATGGACAACGGCATGGTCAAAGGGATCTCTGGCGTGATACTCTGCGAGAGCAACCCTCGCGGTATGGGGGCCGTCACCCTCATGTGTCCCGCCAACCCCAACCTACCTGACCCGGGATCCGCAGTGGAATTCCTGGAGCCCCTTTCCAAGATGATAAGAGGACTCAAGGTCAGCCCCAAGCCGCTGATAGACGAGGCCGAAGCGATCAGAAAGAAGATCAAGGCGGACCAGGCTTCCATCGAAAAGGAACAGAAGCAGAACACCATATACGGCTGATCAAATGGAACTAGTACCGACGAAATTCTTCACCGTGCGCGGGTCCGCAGTCAGCAAGACATCTGACCTGAACGCCTTCGACATAGCCCTGATAAAAGCGGGAATCGGCGAGCAGAACCTGGTATCCGTCTCATCCGTCATACCCGAGGGTGCCGTCAGGATACCGTTCAAGCCTCTGACCATGGGAGCTGTCACGCACTGCGTCCTCGCGCAGATGAGGGGATGCGAAGGGGAGACCATAGCCGCCGGGATCGCCTACGCCTTCAGGAAGGACGGCAAGGGAGGGTACGTGGCCGAAGGCCACATCCATGGCTCCGCCGAATCCCTCAGAGAGATCCTCTCGTGGAAGATGGAGGAGATGGCGCGCATCCGCGACGTGGAGTTCGGGGAGATCAAGTTCGAGGCCGAAGAGCTGCAGATCCCCATGGATCACTACGGATGCTGCGTCTCGGCACTCGTGTTCACGGAGTACAGATGAGCTACGGGCTGACCCTCTGCGGAGCGTGCAGACGCCCCAGGATCGTCGACAGGACGGTTTCCACGAGCACCTGTCCTTACTGCGGTTGCTCCGAGAGGGTCGGCAAGCTGAACTTCTTCTTCACATCGGACAACCAGAAGGATGTAAGGGAGGCCCTCTCCCGCGCCACAGGCGCGGACGACTGCATGCCCGACCCGGAAGAAGAACGCTCGAAAAGGAAGAGGATCGAGGACGCGGACCCCTTCTCCACCATGGTATACCGTTACGAACATGCTTCGGATATGGATGAAAGGATGGAAATCCTTTCCGCGGGACTCACCGCCATCAAAGGCGAGTTCACATTGGATGATGTCCGCGAAGCCGCGGGAGCGAGGGCAGAGAAGATTCTCTCAGCCATGCTCGACCGCGGCTACGTGTTCGAGTCCAAACCCGGATTCTACAGATCACGACGTCACTTTGGAACGTCGGACCTCTTCTTACCCTCCATGCGGAGGACCTCACGGATCATTCCGGGGAGCCTCTTGTACATCACGTAATAGTAGTATATGGCCCCCAGCAGGACCATGACTCCCAGGAACACGTAGAACAGCAGGCTGTCTCCGTTCGTGATGGCGCCTGACAGGAGCATATTGAACGCCACCAAGGGCAGAAGGGCCTGAAGCGCATATTCCATTACTCTGTGCCTCGCGATCCCCTCTCCGACATTGGTGCCGCAGCATCCGATGACCAGCGACATCGAGACGGATATCGGAATCAGGGCCACAACCGAGAGATCCAAACCTATGCCCGAATCCGCAAGGGAGCCGTACATCAGATAGCAGAATCCCGTCGCCAGACCGCAAGCGCTCCCCAGACCCAAAGCGAATCCGTAGAACACGGAATCGGACTTGCCTCTGAATCTTTTCAGATTCATGACGACGACCATCGCCATTATCTGGACGACGGCCATCAGGGCCATCAGCACTATGCTCGTAGGCGCGTTGAAGATACGCATCGCAACGAACACCACGGATCCCTCGACCATACCCACGACGAAGAGCATGAAGAAGGTCGGATCGCTGAAGAACGGCTGCTCGACACGAGGGAAGGTGTAGTTCCTAACCCCAAGAAACATCAGGAGTAGCGCCGGAGCTATCCCGAACACCATGGCCAGACCCATGACCGTATCCATGGTGTTTCCCTAACATCATTCCGTATTAATTGTTGCGGACCTTTCCCGCCGCATCGTCGGGCATCAGCTTGTCGCAGTAGTGCATGACCATGCATGAGCGCTCGCACCTTCCACAGGAATTGCACCTCTCCGGATCCACCCTCATGCCGCCGTCTATCGTTATTGCATGTCTCGGACAACCTTTCGCGCATATCCCGCACTCGGTGCACATCATGGCACGCACCAACGCCCTGACCGCATCCTCGAATACTGTCTTGGCATTCTTCGGATCGGGCGAATTCACCGATATCTGCCCTCCTCCGAACAGTCTCGCACGCCCTATCGGCAGCCTCAGCAGCGCGATCTCGTACTCGTCCGAATACTTTGCATCGCCTATCGTGGTCAGAGCATCGAGAACATACGAGAAATCCCTCTGTCTCGGCACGGTCGCGACCGCCTCTATGGAATACCCTCCTGCTGCGCAGGGGGAAGCACCCTTGGTCAGACGGAGCGAGGGGCCTGCCTGCGCCTTCGGCTTCAACTCCAACCCCATCTCATCGGCTATCTGAACCATCTTGGGCGGAAGGGCCTTCCAGCGCCAGAATCCCATGTCGGCGTACTCCGGAGGGAGACCGTGCTCGTCCGCATACTTCCTGAGATAAGCATCCCAGCGGGAATGCAGCTCGGGATGTATCCTTCCGGTGTTCGCCCACTCGCTCTCCAGGCATGCGGGGCAGAGATAGCATCCTATCCTCTCGAAGTCCCTCTTGTAGAGCGGATTGTACTCCAGATCGTGCATCAGTATGTATGCCCACACCTCGGCGGCGCTCCATCCGCGTATGGGGTTGAGATTGATCTGGTTCGGAACGAACGGATTGCGAGTAACGAAGCCTATCCTGGAACGGGCGAATGATTCGAGTCTCCTGTTCCCTTCGACCGTGACGGTTCCCTTCGGGAAGTCCGAATCGATGATATCGGTCACCGGGCCCAGCTTGCAGACCTTGCAGCACCATCTGAAATCCTTGGCCGGAGGCCCGAACGCATCTATGTTATCGGCGAATCCCGTTCCTCCCCTAGCGGTATGCACCTTGAGTCCGCGCTTCTTCGAGAAACGGGCAACGTACTCCAACGTCTCCGGGAACTCCAGGCCGGTGTCTATGTTGATCAGCTCCACCCTCCCTGCCGCCTCCTCGGCAAGAGCGTATGCCGCGAGAGAATCCTTTCCTCCGGAGAACGAGACGGTCACGGGCAATCCCGCCCTGTTTCCCTCATCCATGAATTTGCGGATCTCCCTCACCGCGATCCTCTGTATCCTCTTGACATGGGTGCGGTTGGAATCGACGAATGCGTCGAGACCTGCATCCGGGGACTGGGGAAGCCCCGACGGCACGCATAGATCCTTGATCCTGACCGCCTTATCGCGATCCATTATGCGATCGCTCGACTCCAGAGCCACCCCTGGTCCGACCTTCCCGCCCTTCCTCAGGATCAGGGAATCTCCCTTGGAGAATCCGCCGACGACTTCCGTGACATTGCTGCCTGGAACGCACTTGCCTTTGAGATGGCCCGACATGCCGGCGAACGTCACCATCCTCGTCTTGGCTACGGGTGCGAACAGCTCCGCCCCGGGCTGCTTCAGATCCAGGACCGTGCGTCTCGAACGCAGATCGTAGCGCAGAACGGCGATGACCGCCCCATGTGCGATGATCTCATCGGTACGGTCCTCGCCCGGGATCTTGTTCAGGAATATGGCCTTGCGACGCAGCGGGGAATCGGTTCCGAAGGACTCGCGGAACAGCCTCAGCACGAGATCGATGCTGTCACCCATGCAGGGGCGGATATCCCCCGGACTGTTGATTCTGAACTCCCTTCCGCTGGAGCCGCACTCGGAGCAGGAGTCCCCCAGCAGCAGCGTGCCGCATGTATCGCACCATCTCAGGAATTCCTTGCCGTGAGCCGCGTTCGCCATAATACAGACCTGCCGGAGCGAGAATCTCCAACATTTATAAGAGATGAGGGAGTGGACCGATCATGGAGGACGAGTACACAATCGATGTCACACCCGGACGCAGGAAGTCCAGGTTCAGCAAGCGCGAAATCGGCGACATAACCGTGGCGATGATCGTCCTGTCGGTGGCGTTCATGCTCCTGTACAGGAACGGCACCATCATGAGATATCTCGGCCAGGAACTCGGAGACGTGGGGAAATGGGTCGGCCTCTTCGCCACCTGTCTGGCCCTCGTGTTCTTCAGCTTCCTTCTCCACGAACTGGGCCACAAGTTCACCGCTCAGAACTTCGGGATGAGATCGGAATTCCGTATGTTCCCGGCAGGATTGTTCATAACGCTGATAACATCCGTCATGGGATTCCTGTTCGCCGCCCCCGGCGCTGTCATGATAGAGGGGCGTGCCGACAAGAGGGAGAACGGGATAATCAGCATAGCCGGACCGGCAGTCAACATCGTGCTTGCCGTCGTAGGGATAGCCGGATGCCTGGCATTCAACTATACGCCCGCGGTCCTGTTCTTCCTGATGTTCGCATCTCTGAACGCCTCGCTGGCCCTGTTCAATCTCCTGCCCATCCCCCCGCTCGACGGTTCCAAAATCTGGCAGTGGAACATGCCTGTCTACATAGTGGCCCTCGTGGCTGCGGTGCTCGAGATGGCGTATATATACGCTTGGATGCCCGACCTCTATTACTGAAATGCATTCCGAAGGAGGGGTTTCCCTCCCTTTTATTAGCGTCGTCTAACTCCATATTTATAAGGAATCACCAGGTTATGGCTCACGAAGAAGGTTGTCTGAGTCGGTCTCAGGCAGGTTTCGGATCAGTGATCCGCATGATTTCCAAATTCACAGACATAGGCATCCCCGAGGATGTCGCGAAGGCCATGGACGACATGGGGTGGGAAGAGCCTACGCCCATCCAAGTTAAATCGGTCCCGCTCGGCCTCGAAGGAATCGACATGTTCGCACAGGCCCAGACCGGTACCGGGAAGACGGGAGCCTACGGCTCCATCATCCTAGGAACCGTCAGCGCAGGACAGCAGGTTCCATCCGCCATCGTGCTCGTCCCGACCAGGGAGCTCGCCAATCAGGTCTCGGAAGAGCTGACTAAGCTCTCGAAGTATTCGGGACACGTGTGCATTCCGATATACGGAGGAGCCAGCATAGAAGGGCAGATCAGGAAGCTCGAGAAGGGATGCGACATAATCGCGGGTACCCCGGGGCGCGTCAGAGACATGATCAGCAGAAAGGTCCTGAACCTTTCCAAGATCACCACATTGGTCCTGGACGAGGCGGATAGGATGCTCGACATGGGGTTCATGGAGGATATCGAATACATCCTCAAGGCCATGCCGGCGAACCGTCACACCATGCTGTTCTCTGCCACTATGCAGGAGAACGTCAAACAGCTGGCGTTCGACTACATGCACAACCCCAAGGAAGTCTCCGTCTCCAAGGACGAGGTCGTCCTCGACCTGACCAAGCAGTACTACATATCGGTCGGAAGGAGGAACAAGTCGTGGGCCCTCTGCAGAATCCTCGACATCGACAAGCCGAAGGCCATCATCTTCTGCCAGACCAAGAAGATGGTGGATGTCCTCGAGGAGAGGCTCACCGACCTGGACTACAAAGTGGAGGCCATCCACGGCGACATGCCTCAGAGCAAAAGGGAGAAGGTCATGACGGACTTCAAGAACGACAAGACCGACATCCTCATCGCCACCGATGTCGCAGCGAGGGGGCTCGACATCGACGATATAACGTACGTCATCAACTATGACATGCCGGACGACATCGACACGTACATCCACCGCATCGGCAGGACCGGAAGAGCCGGCAGGGAAGGAACCGCGGTCTCCTTCGTGACATCGGAGGAGGAGCATCTCGTCAAGGAGTTCGAGATGCGTACCGGCATGGAGATCGAGAAGAGGGAGGTTCCCGAGGCGGAACCGGGATCCAAGGATACGATCAGAAAAGTCGTCGACTACGATCAGATCTCCGATGTCTTCGGCATGTGCAAGTTCGAGATCAACCTCGGCAAGAAGGACGGCCTGAAGAAGGTGGGCCTTGCCGACCTCATCATCAAGAACGCACGCGTCAGGGATGTGTCCATAGGCAGGATAACGCTCGGAGATGACAGTTCCATCGTCGAGGTCCACAAGGACTTCGGCAACAGGATGACCATGGATCTTCCCAAGACGAAATACAAAGGAAAACAGATTCGCGTCAAGGTCATACAAGACTGATGACGGCACATGCCGCGGAATCGGATATCGGTTCCGCGGCCACTTATCCATGCATTACATTCTTAGTGATATGGTCAGGTATTCTCTATATTTTTCTATCGATATATACCCCGAAATTCGTCGATGTAGAGTACATATGTTCCATAATAAATTGATTTGATGTACAATTGTCTATATTTCAAAACACGTTGCTACAATGATGAAACGAGTTTAGGATTGTTTTAAATATTGGAAACTAGTGGCACTCCTCATGGCAACCTACAACGTTGATGGGGCCCAGAAGAGGATGAGCGAACTGGTCGAGAGATCTCTTTGCGGAGAGAAGATCACCATCGCCACCGAATCTGGAAACGTTGTCATGGTGAACGAAGACGACTGGGACAGCCTGGTCGATCTCCTCAGCGTGATGATGCTCCCTGAAGTCAGGGATCGCGTCAAGGTTCGTCTCGCTGGAGTCAGCGAGGCTTGAGCGATCGGACCATCGGAGATGGTCAAACCTCTTCAACCATTTTCTCTCTTTTCATCGATGATTGTAGACGGATGTCAATAATACGAGCATATATCGAGACATTCGAACGGTTATTGAAGCTAATTCCTACCATTCAATTCAAATATCGGTTCAACGATATATGACACGACGACGCGGAAAGTCTTCGGGCTTTCCCAACGCCATCCTAAAAGGCCGGTCCGCCGACGTCAAGCCCACGGGCACGACAAAGCAGAAGGTGAATGACATGGCAATGAAGGAGAAGCACGTCGAAACCAAAAAAGAAAGGGAAGAGAAGAGGAAGGAGAAGAAGCAGGAGCGCGAGATGAGACATCAGGCGCGCCAGCAGAGCTCCGCGTAAACCGTCTTTTTCCTGAGGGTCGCCGGGTTCGCCCGACGGCCCAATACATTTCACTTTCTAATACCAATCCGTAACTGTTAGCGTATGCGCTCCAGATTTAGTCGTGCAATGGCAAGCTCGGGCCATGAAACCGAATGACACGAGCGGTAGCATGCCGTTCGCACTCATCGCTGTGACCATACTTCTCGTATCGACGGTCGCAGTGGCAGTGACATCGGCCTACGATGACAGCTCTAAAGAGACGGACGATATCTCCGACGAGATCGACGCCACTGCCGCAGCCATAGCCGATGTCGCAGCATATGTGAACAGAGGCATAGGGGACATCATCCGTTCATCGTCCGAGGATCCGAAAGGGGGCAACCTCGAGGAGAGATGCTCCGTCATCATGGAAAGGACCCGGGACTGGATGGAGTTCCAATTCCCGATGAACAGCAAAGGCGCCAAAGTCTCGTACGTATCCCACCACATGGAGCTCGCAGCGGAACCGATGGGCATCGATCTCGGAACCGACATCGACGGGTACACCCCGGCCTATCTCAGAGGCGTGGGAGAGATCGAAGCGGTGATCGAGACTCAGAACGGGAAGTCCGAGACATCCATAGAGATCCGTTCGGACGGCAACTATGCCATACCTCTATCGCTGGAGCGCGCCGGGATCTTCGAATCCATGACAGGAAGCGCCGGAGCCAGCCTCGCCCAGATGATGGAATATCAGCTGACATCGCTGGCCGAATACAGGGTGCTCAACGGCTTCGGCGGACTGTCGTCCTATGGCGAAAGGGGAACCGACTCCATTCTGACAGAAAGAGATGTGGAGGAAGCCCTCCAGATATGCATGGAAGCGCTCTCCGCGATATGCTTCCGCGACGGAGACCTGGCTTCAAAGGACCGTGCGGATCTGGCTGACATGCTGGGAGCCGAATCCGGAACCATCCGGATAGATATGGCTTCGGTCTACTCGCAGGCGCTGTACGCCGCCGTGGACGAGGTGGCCATCCGCTGGCTGGACTACTTCTACGGATTCGAGATCCTCACAGCCCTCGACAAGGTCCTGAACCCGTTCAGGGACGCGTTCAAATCACTCTCCGGATTCCTGAAAGGCGAGGAGAGGGTCAGCGGAGTCCCTTATCTGAAGAAGGCGATGGAATCCTTCGGGATACCGGAATCCGAGTACAGACACCCCGGATGCGGAACCACGTCGATCTCGGTAGGAGGATTCTCGATACGCGTGGAGAATCCGGCCGCAGACCTGTTCGAACAGAGTTGGATGAAGGACTTCAAGAAGAGATTCGACCGGAACGAGGACTATGTACGCGACTTCGTGATAGGCATACTGAAGGATGCAGCCGTTAGAGCCTCGGAGCGCACGGATCTGGGAACCGTATCCATCCAAATCGATCCTTACGACGAGAAGGGATTCCTGAACGAACTCATGACGCTCTATCGTGAAGCGGTATCTGGCTGCCAAGACGTCCTGGAGTCGGAGATTACATCGACCCTCCGCGACAGCAGGGTCTATGACGAATTCTACGGAAGCCTGGCGGATGAGATCGGATCGCACGAGGAGGAGTTCGTGCTCTCGGGAGACCTGAGAAACAGGATCCGCGAAGCACTGTCCGCGGCGATCGAACAGAAGAAAGCGGAACTCGAAAAGGAAGGGAAAGAATACGACGCCCCCGATATTGATGCTCTCATGTCATCCGCCGAGGTGGCATCAGCCTTGGAATCTTACAGGATACAGGTGCATGAGGACATCGAAGCATTCCGGGCTTTGAAAGGCATCGATGGCGGCGACAGGAGCATCATACACAGAGCCCTGTCGGCGATATGCTCCTACGGCCTCGGTGCGCTGGGCGTGCTCCTGCCCATGGAAGAGAAGGCGGAATCCATGGCGAGCGAGATCCTGGAGAACGAAGGGATGAACCCCTATTGCGGTCTCGTCGACATGCCGGGATCCGAGGAGTTCCTTCTCAAGGACGACGCGGGAGGCACGGTCAAGGAGTATCTGAGAATCTCCATAGACACAGAATCCCTCGCCATCGCAGTGAGCAAGCCGTCAGGCATCCATGATGTGGGATTCGGAGCAGACAGCGGAGCATCGTATACCACTGAATTCCCGATATCGGTCAAAGGAACCTTGCGCTATTCAGTGCAGGGCTCCAATCCGTTCTCGCAGGCGATGGGGGCCGTGACATCCGCAATGGACGGGAGCATCGCCCTCGACCTGGACATGGACATCGCCGTAGCAAGCGGATGGTCTCTGGAAGGGATATCGTACGAACCTAGCTGCACCATCCTCACCGACATAAAAGCGGCTCTGATAACACTGTTCGAACCCTTGATCGAGCCTCTGCGCGAGATCATGGGCGCGATCCGCGGGATCATGACGCTGATCAACGAAGCGATGATGAGCATCGCAGGATTCGTGAGCGACCACCTCCTCGACATCTACAGATTCCTGCAGGACCCTTTGACCGAGCTGTCGCGCATGATAGAGGACTTCCTGGAATCGGCGATCTCGGATGCCGCCTTCAGGATCCTATTCGATATCAATCTCGGCGACCAGTCGTTCAAACTGCAGTTCTTCGGATGCGAGCTGCAGATATCCACGTCTGCAGCGACCTGGGGGGCCAGAACCAAGACGATCATGGAAGCCGTATTGACTGTTCCCGTTGCGGGACTGGTGCTATCGGCCGGATTCGAAGCCAAGATGAGAGGCGAGGTATCCGCAGAGAACCTGATCCTCACCGGAAGCGGAGGCATATCGGGAGACGGATGGTCCATCGACGCGAAGATCGACCCTCTGATGAAGGGAGGCAAGTACCTTTTCACATTGAACGGCAAGGCGGGAAAGAACAGGATATCCATCGCGGCGCCGAAGGTCGAGAGCTATCACGAATTCGGTCTGACGCTGAGCGATGTTCCCGGGATCGGAAAGGTACTCGACTCGATTCCGCTTCCGATGATAGGTGCCAACCTCAGCCTGGACGCGGGATTCCAGATAAGATGCAAGGCGGCCACCCAGACAGGGCTGCTGATCAACGAGTACGAATCGAATCCTCCGGGCACCGACAAAGGCAACGAGTGGGTGGAGATCCTCAACAACACGGATTCCGCCATAGATCTGACCGGATACAGGCTGGTCCTGGAATCGAAGAAGAGAAGCGGCGAGACGGAGCTCTCCGGAACGCTTGCTCCCGGAGAATTCCTCCTGGTGCATCCGGATTTCACACTGGTGAACAGTCCGGGCCAGGGATCCAAGAACGGCGACAATCTCGTGATCAGGGACGCACAAGGAGAGATCGCAGACAGCGTCAGAATGAAATCGGACACATCGGACGATGACGAAAGCTGGCAGAGGGGATTCGACGGAAGCTCGGAATGGGTCAAAGCCAAAAGCACGATGGGAAGAACGAACGGCTCCTGGATCACATCATCGTTCTCCGCCGAGGAGCTGAAGGAATGCGCATGGCGCGCAGTGGAGAAATCGTTCGGCCGCATCGGGAGCATTACCGATCTGGATTCATTCGTGGCTTTCATGCAGTATATGGTCAGATACACCCTGGAGGAGCTGATCGATCTGGTGGCGGAGCTGATAATAGATGCTTCCGTATTCATCAGCGCTGATGTGAAGGATGCCACATCCTCGATGTCGTCAGGGATAAGGGTGGCGTTCCGCACGGACGGGGACCTGGTCAGGGACTGTCTCAGATTCATCGCCGGCAAGGTGGAATCCCTGATTCTCGGGATCAAGAACCCCTACAGGATCAATCCGCTGGAGATGTTCACCGAGAACATAGACCTGGAGGTGCTGGCACATGCCGCCGTCGGATTCCCGGAGATAATCTCCAAGGGAGCGGACCTTCCGAAGATGGACCTGGCGGCCGTCTTCAGGGCCAACCTATCGTCGATATCCCGCATCGCCGGGATCGATACGGGACATCCCGGCATGGAATTCGGCATAATGGCCCGCGACTGTCCGATCGTGGCGATACCTTCCAAGTTCAGACCCGATCCGGACCTGAGCCACGACCTATGGCTGTTCAAGGCGACGGTGACGCTCGACTGAGGCCTTCCTACCACCTTTCAAATACGGTTTGTGCGATGAGGCAGCCATGGCCGCGATGGACTTCAAGATACCGACCGTCCTCACATCCGAGGAGCTGATGGAGAAGGCTTTCCACAGGGCATCCAAGATCTACAAGAACGGGACCAATTCCCTGGATACCCGCAAGAAGACCGCTCTCGCGAAGGTCACCGCATCGGGCGATATCGTGGTCACCGCCCTGAAAGGATACGTGGACAGGTTCCCCAGGCTGGACAAGGAGGATGATTTCCTCCCGGAGCTGGTGGACATCGTCATCGGCATCGACCGTTACAAGAAGGCGTTGGGCGCCGTGAACTGGTGCGCCACCAAGGCGGAGAAGCTGAAGAACGACACACTGAAGGATATCCGCAGGACCAAGGACCCCGAGGTCGTCGAGGCCACGCGCAGGAGCTTCTACGGAAGACTGAACTCCTACGTGGACAGGATATCGGACGATCTCCTCTTCCTCCAGGAAGCCAAGAACAAATTCAGAAAGCTCCCGGCCGTGGATCCTGCCCTTCCCACCATTGTGGTGGCGGGATTCCCCAACGTCGGAAAGAGCAACCTCGTCACCGTTCTCTCGACCGCGGAACCAGAGATCGCGCCGTACCCCTTCACCACCAAGGGAGTCATCGTCGGACACATCCAGGACGACTGGAGGAAATACCAGATCATAGACACCCCCGGCCTTCTGGACAGGGAATTCGACCAGAGGAACGACATCGAGAAGCAGGCCATCCTCGCGCTGAGGTACCTGACGGATGTCATGCTGTTCGTCATCGACCCTTCGGAAACGTGCGGGTTCAGCACGGAGGTCCAGGAGAAGCTCCTGAGCACGGTCAAGAACGGATTCGAAGGAATTCCGATAATAGAGGCCGAGAGCAAGTGCGATGTGTTCAAGAGCGGCGACGGAAGGATCGCGTTCTCCGCCCAGTCGGGCGAAGGCATGGATGCGCTCAAAGACAGGATCATGGAAGAGCTTCGCACGATCGCGCGCCGGAAGGCCGCGGAGGCGGAGATCGAATGAGCAGTCCGGGCCCTGCATACAGCGAGGAGATGGGTCGCTACTTCGCGAAGCTCTCCGAGATGAAGGACGAATGCTACAGGATAGCGGGTGAGGCCCGTGCAAAGGGGTACGATCCTTCCACCGAGGTCGAGGTGCCCCAGGCTGAGGATCTCGCATCCCGTGTGGAGAAGCTCCTGGATGACTATCACGTCGAAGGCGTCGCCGAAGATATCCGCAGATTGACCGCGGAATACGGCAACCGTGAACTCGTCGCGCTCATGGTGGCGAAGGAGATGGCCAAACGTCCGGCCGAGAGCACCGAGAAGGCTCTCGACAGGGCCGTCAGGGTAGGCCTCGCAGTTCTGACGGAAGGGATTCTGGTCGCGCCCCTCGAAGGAATAGCCGATACCAAGATCGGAAAGAACGCCGACGGATCGACGTATGTGGACCTGATCTTCGCAGGGCCCATCCGTGCAGCCGGGGGAACGGGACAGGCCATGAGCGTCCTGATCGCCGATGTCGTGAGGACCGAGCTCGGCATTGGCAAATACCAGCCCACCGAGGGGGAGATCGCCAGATTCGATGAGGAGATCCCGCTCTACAAGCAATGCCAGCACCTCCAGTACACCCCCACCTCGGAAGAGATCGATCTGATCGTCAGGAACTGTCCTGTGTGCGTAGACGGCGAAGGAACGGAACAGATGGAGATATCCGGTTTCAGGGATCTCCCGCGCATTGAGACGAACAGGGTCAGAGGAGGAGCATGCCTGGTCATAGCCGAGGGGATGTGTCAGAAGGCCTCCAAGCTGAAGAAGCACGTCGACAAGCTGGAGATGACCGGCTGGGAGTTCATCGGCAAGTTCCTGGATGCCCACAAGGCCGACAAGAAGACGACCGACTCCAACGCTCCCAAGAAGGTGGAGCCCAAAGAGAAGTACCTAATGGATATCGTCGCCGGAAGACCGATATTCGGACATCCGTGCGCAGTCGGAGGATTCAGACTCAGATACGGGCGCGCGAGGACATCCGGACTCGCATCCCTCGCATACAGCGTCTCCAGCATGTACGTCATGGACGAATTCATGGCGATCGGCACGCAGCTCAAAATAGAGAGGCCGGGAAAAGCCAGCGTGGTCACCCCCTGCGACATGCTCGAAGGACCCACGGTCCTGCTGAAGAACGGAGACCTAGTCTACTGCGGCACTGTGGCCAAAGCCCTGGAGGTCCGCGACATGATCGCCGAGATCGTGGACAACGGTGAGATACTGGTGCCTTTCGGCGAGTTCTGCGAGAACAATCATACACTGGTTCCGTGCGGATACCCGATAGAATGGCACGAGCTGGAACTCAAGGAGAAGGGCGATCTGCCCGAGGATTGGAAAGACCCCACCTATGCACGCGCCAAGGAGATGTGCAGAACGATGGGCGTTCCGCTGCATCCCAAGTTCAACCTGTTCTGGTCGGACTATCCATTGGATCGCATCAAAGGACTCCGCGAACATATATTGAAGACCGGAAGATTCGATGGGAAGAACCTCTCCGTGGAGCTGGAACCGGTATCGAAGCGCATGCTAGAGGATCTCTGCGCTCTGCACATCGTCAGAGAGGGGCGCGTGATAATAGACGAGCTCTACTCTGAACCTATCCTCGACTGCCTCGGCATAATCCATAGAGACGGCTCGCTCACACCGGGGCCGGAACTGGAGGGGGAAAGCACTCTCGAAGCCATCAGCAAGGCTGCCGGATACGAGGTCCGTGCACGTGCGATGACCCGCATCGGAACCAGGATGGGACGTCCCGAGAAGGCCAAGGAACGCGAGATGACCCCCAAGGTCCATTCCCTGTTCCCCGTTGGCAAGGATGCCGATTCAGGAAAGGAGATGAACGCGGCCATCGCCGTATCGAAATCGTCTGCAGCGAGCCGTAAGGGCGGAAAGCCCGAGATCACCGTCGAAGTAGGCAACAGACTGTGTCCTGTCTGCAAAACGTACACGTTCAGGAACTGGTGCAGAGTCTGCGGTTCCCACACGGAATATACTCCCAAAGCCAACGATTTCGGAAACCTTGGACCCGCCCCCATGCAGATAAACCTGGAAGAGGAGTACAAGGCCGCGCTCGAAACGGTCGGAGAGCGCCAGACGGAACTGAAGTGCCTCGATGTGCTGATATCCAAGACCAAGACATGCGAAGCTGTGGAGAAGGGCATACTCAGGCAGAAGAACGGCGTGAGCTGCTTCAAGGACGGGACGATCAGATTCGATATGACCGATATCCCCCTGACCCATTTCAAACCGAGGGAGATAGGTCTGAGCATAGAGAAGGCCCACGAGCTGGGCTACACCCATGATTGGAACGGGGATCCACTCATCGATCCGGAGCAGATATGCGAGCTCAAGGTCCAGGATATAGTTCCCGCCAAGGACTGCGGAGACTACCTCGTGAAGGTCGCAGCATACCTGGATGACGAACTCGAGAAGTTCTACAAGCTCCCCAGATACTACAACGTCAAGAACAGGACGGATCTGATAGGGCACATCACGTTCGGACTCGCGCCTCATACTTCGGGAGGAATCCTGTGCAGGATCATCGGATACGCCGATGTGCGCGGATGCTACGGACATCCGTTCTTCCATGCGGCGAAAAGAAGGAACTGCGACGGGGACGAGGACTGCGTCATACTGGCCCTGGACGGCCTGTTGAACTTCTCCAAGACGTTCCTCCCGGACCGCCGCGGCGGACTGATGGATGCGCCTCTGGTTCTGACCACCAGATTGGATCCTAATGAGATCGACAAGGAGGCCCACAATGTGGACTGCCTGAGACACTATCCTATCGAGCTCTACCGCGCCGCCATGGAGATGAAGGAGCCCAAAGAGATCGAGAAGATGATGGATCTCATAGCCGGAAGAATAGGCACTCCCGATCAATACGAGCACCTCGGATTCACACACGACACTCACGACATCTCGGAAGGTCCCAAATACTCGGCCTACACGACGCTGGAGACCATGATGGACAAGATGGATGCACAGCTCATGCTGGGGAAGAAGATACGTGCAGTAGATGAACAGGATGTGGCGCGCAGGGTTCTGAACAAGCACTTCCTTCCAGATATGATTGGAAATCTCAGAAGCTTCTCCACTCAAACCGTCAGATGCACGAAATGCGGAGAGAAGTATCGCCGCATGCCTCTGGCCGGAAAATGCACCAAGTGCGGGAACGCCCTGACCCTGACCGTCCACGAGGCCTCGGTGAAGAAATATCTGGAGATCTCCAAGAAGATCGGAGAGAAATACGGGCTCGACGACTACACTAAGGAGAGGGTTGAGATCCTGGAGATGTCCATGGACTCCGTGTTCAACAACGACAAAGTCAAGAAGTGCAAACTCACCGACTTCTTCCGATGTCAGACACGGGGGCCGAAGTACGCCCTCTTGAAGCCGTCCACCTGGATCGACAGCCCCTTCTGCAGCAGCTTGCCGGTCAGCTTGCCAACGTTCTTGGCCACCGATATCTGAGCATTGAGATTGGCGATCTGATAGGCGATGTTGGCGTAGGGCAGGTTCGATTTGGTGGACCAGTAGTCCGCGAGTCTGTCCATCTTCTCATCCCCGACCTGAGCTATGGAACGGGCCATCTCATCGCTCATCATGACGACATAGGACATCGAGATGCCGATCTCCCTCTCGCAACGGCCCGAATCATCCTTCTCCATGCTTTCAGACATAGCCTTGAAACCGTCGAGAGCCTCTTTCGCAGAGGAGAATATCTCCGAAACATCCCTCAGATCGGGATAAACCGAGAACGACTCCATAACGAGATACATGTACTCGACGACGAGATCCGCCATCGCGTTGCAGGACGACAGGCCGGAAGCCCTCTCGCGCAGACCGGACATCAGATCCTGTATGAAATCGCTGTCCAGCTCCATCGCAAGCTCGGCCGTTCCGGAACGATTGTGGACCTTGGAATCCCCCATCGTGGACATGAGGCAGTCCAAAGCTGCCTTCACCATGGCCTCATACTGCTCATCGGAAGGCTGGCCGTTCTCCCTGACAAAGGATATCCACTGGGCCAGAGCCTCGGGATAATTGCCGGATGCCATATGATCGAAACCACCCTCCAGCGTTCCGCCTTCGGCCACGGGCACGGCCTGGGCCTTGACGGGAGCCGGAGTCATACCCATCGCCGAGGCGAGCGGAGATGACTGCTGCTGTTTCACATCCTCGGCATAGTACGCCCCGCACTTGACACAGAATCCATCGGAATCGTCGCTGGTAACGTGACCGCATTTGGGGCATATCTTCATGCCACCTCGATTGAACCTAGCTATATAATTGTTGGAGAAGACCCGGCCCGGAGACCGGGAATAGGTTTCAGAGCTCTTCGAGCTGGGATTTGAAATCCTCAGCTTCGGATGAGAGAATCTCGACGGCTTTGTCGAGCGCCTGCTGAGCGGTCAGCGAACCGTCCGTCTCGAACTTGAACACGAACTCCGTGTCGTCTCCTTCGACGGAAAGGCCGTTACCCTTGCCCAGCTTGTCCATGCATGCCATGCACAGGTTGCACTTGAGCGGGTCCTTGACGACCAGGGTTCCGCCCTCGTTGGCGAAGACACCCTTGGGACAGACGTCGATGACCTCGATGACGCGGTCATCGGAGGCCTTGGCTCCGTCTATCTCGATGCGAGGCATGTACGAGTAGCCCACTCCGTTGCAGACCTGCCATTTGACATGCTGCTTCGCAGTGCCCATGACGGCTATGGCGTAGATCATCACGGCCTGCCCGTCGGTGAGCTCCACTATCGGGATGAACTCATCCTTGACCTTGAGGTCGGGGTTGCCCAGCGGCATGAGGTCCCCGGACAGCACCGTGCACGGCCCGTGCTTGTTCAGGCTGTACATGATGGAGCAGTTGGGGCATCCCTCTCCGCCGCAGGAGCATTCGCTCTGGGGTACGAACAGGTCCAGATCCGTGGGGACCGGAACCATTCCGAGTCTGTGGGCGATGATCTCATCGAACAGGGGCGTCGTGCTCTCGTACTCCTTGTCCCCTTCCATGATGGGTCCGAGGTGGAACTCCACCTTGTCGATGGCCATCTTCGGAAGGTCCGACAGGAGCGTCCTGCGGAGAGCATTGGCCATGGCGGGGGAGGAATGATGGAGGATGAACCTCGCCTTCCTCTCCGCCATTTCGAGAATCTCTATGTCCATGAGAGTTCCCCCTCAGACCCTGCGTCCCCTGCGTCCGCCCTTCTTCTTGGTACCGTCGTGCGGTATGGGTGTGACATCCTCGATGCGTCCGATCTTCAGGCCGGCCCTGGTGAGAGCACGGATAGCGGCCTGGGCACCGGGACCGGGAGAGGCGGATTTGTTGCCTCCGGGGGCCCTGACCCTGACGTGGATCCCGACGAACTCCTTCTCCTTAGCGGCTTCGGCGACCTTCTCGGCTGCCTTCTGGGCCGCATAGGGCGAGGACTCGTCCTTGGCCTGCTTGACGACCATTCCTCCGGTGGCCTTGGTGATGGTCTCGGCACCGGTGATGTCGGTCAGCGTGATCATGACGTTGTTGTAACTGGCGTAGATGTTGGCAATTCCCCATTTAGCGGTCATCAGTTAGCACCGTCCTCTGCTGTGATTCCTGCCTCTGCTGCGTCGGCCTTGGCGGCTGCCGCATCGGCGGCCTCCTGCTCGGCGACTGCCTTGGCCCTGGCGGCCATTCCGGCCGCGGCCTGCTCCGCGGACGCCCTCATGGGGTGCATCTCGTCGGTGTACGGGGAGGAGGGGTTGTACTCGATGGAGGACTCCTCGGCCCTGGAAACGAGGTATCCGGGGACAGTGACCCTGTGGCCGTTCATGAAGATGTGTCCGTGCGTGATCATCTGCCTGGCCTGCCTGATGGTGCTGGCCAGTCCCTTCTCGAAGACGATGGTCTGGAGCCTGCGGGACAGAACGTCCTCGTCCTTCAGAGAGAGGATATCGTTGAGGTTGGATCCGACAGGAAGGTATCCGAGCCTGCCGCACTTGTTCAGAAGCGCGTCGGCCTCGACCTGAGCCTGCTTGTCTCCGGACCTGAGGCGAGCCTGAAGGTCCCTGGACTGCTTCCTCAGGTTCCTGAGGATGGTCTCTGCCTTCCAGACCTCGGTCTTGTTCTTGAGTCCGAATGCGCGGACGACCTCGACCTCCGCCTTGATCCTCTCGCCCTGCCAAGGGTGGGAAGGGGTGTCGTATGTCTTGCGTGAGAATTTAGGATCTCCCATTCAAATCACCTCAGGACTTCTTCTGGACTCCGAGGGTCAGACCGTGCCTGCCGTTGGAGCGTGTTCTCTGTCCCCTGACCTTGTGGCGTCCCTCATGCCTGACACCGCGGTAGCAGCGGATCATCTTCATCCTGTTGATGTCATCCTTCTGGATGATGTCCAGGTCGTTTCCGATGAGGTGCATGTCGGCGCCGGACTCGTAGTCGTTCTGCCTGTTGATTGCCCAGGTGGGAGCGTACTCGACGTACGACTTGACGAGGGTCTCGATCTCCTTGACCTTGTCGTCGGAGAGGGATCCCATCTTCATGTGGGGGTCGACGTCCGCCTTCTTGGCGACGATCTGAGCGACTCTCTTTCCCACGCCTTTGATGCTCTGCAGGCCGACGACGGTCTTCTTCTGACCGTCGATATCGGTGTTGGCGATACGGACGATGAAGTTGAAGTTCTCATCGACCGCCGCTTTCTGCGAATCTTTCTTCTTAGCCATTTTGGTAGCCTCCGTAAATGAATCCCGTGCAGACGGGATGTGCTCAAGCTCCAATTCCTGTCGGAAGAAGCTCTCAGTGTTCCCATACCATCCCTGGTGTGGGGGTCCTGAGTTTACGCAGGCGTGGCGATGTACTGATTGTTTATAAAGATGAGGGCATGGAGAGACTGTGTTGAATAATTCTCCAAGGGTGCGAAAGGACTCATTTTTACCATTTTTT
>ERZ808242.416-NODE-416-length-31438-cov-14.597871_pt1 | contig 31438 bp, 23 predicted proteins | sample MGYA00521244_ERZ808242 | MGnify/ENA primary metagenome ERZ808242 (study PRJEB31516, sample SAMN03275573) | gut metagenome | biome: mammalia-associated habitat; material: feces | host: Papio cynocephalus | place: Kenya | collected 2012-07-27 ... | reverse complement strand
TTTTTACTGACAGCGCAAAGTGATAACTACGATTTCGGCTGTAGCCCCGATTCGGATAGGAACGGTTCCTCCGAGTCCTGACGTAGTGTAGAGCTGTCGGCCCTCACGCTCAAAAAGTCCGTAGTCAAACGGCGCAAAGAGCGTTGGGCGCAATCCCAGCACGGAGATTTGCCCGGCATGGGTATGTCCGCTCAAGGTGAGCTGAGGGGACACGAGCACGGTGTCTCGGCTGCCATGCATCGCATTGATGCGAGAGGGCCACGTCTCTTCCCACTGGGTAGGGATGTGCTGCAACATCAGCACGAACTGCCCGGGCTTGATGCCATAGAGTGCCTTGGCGATGTTGGTACGCCTCGGCTTGTCGTAGTTCTCGGTACCAGCCACGAAGATGGAATCGCCCCCACGGTGCAGGGTGATGTGCTCGTTGTTGAGCAGTCGCCATCCCATGTCACGCTCATCTTGCTGTACCTGGTGTTCTATGCGCTTAATCTCCTGTGGGTCATCCACATCCATATAGTAGGTGTAGTCGTGGTTGCCCAGCACGCTCACCACGCCGTCCTTGGCATGGAGGGTGGAGAGGAGATACTTGTAAGGCTCTATCTCGGATGGCTGCACGTTCTGCAAGTCGCCCGTGAAGCAAATCAGGTCTGGATGCTGAGCCATGATGCTGTCTACGTCTCGCTTAGGCAAGCTGCGACGCCAGCCATAGTAAGACCCCACATGGATGTCGCTGAACTGCACGATGCGATACCCATCGAAAGCCTTCGGCAGGTCGGGCACATAGATTGTGAGTCGCTTCACCTCCATCTTACGGAACCCGATGGTGAAACCATAGATGAAGCTGAAGAAGGCGACAACCGCCATCGCCATGCCCAGGAGGTTGCCCCAGTTTCGGGTGCCGTGCATGAGTCGTCGGCACAGTCCGCCCACAAAACTGAAGAAGGCGAAGACAAACTGCGGCACTGCCCCCAGCGCCATCACCATGAACCAAACGTCCTCCAGCATCGGATTCGCCGGCAGGAAGTTGGGCAGCAAAGTGAGGTAGCCACTGTAAGCTATCACCACGAAAGCCGGGAGCCAAAGCAGCATTCTCCTCCAAGCAACGATGACCGCCAACGATTGTTTCGACAACTTGCCGTGGTAAATCCTAGCCGCCCTGGCTCTCGCCCAGAATCGGCAGTACTGCCTGTCTATCCAGAGATAAGGCAAGATGGTGAAGATCACGACAAGTATGAATATCCTTGCTATCATTCTCTTAAATCCTTTTCGACATTACTATTTTTCATTGCAACGCTACTTTTTCATCAAGCTCGACTGCAGGAACCTTCTCATCAGTTCCACAGGAACCCCTCGACGATGGGCATAGTCGCGCAACTGGTCGATGCCAATCTTTCCTAGTTCGAAGTAGCGAGCCAAGGGATGGGCAAACATCAGTCCCGACACGCTGGCGTGAGGGGTCATCATGCCCGTCTCCGTGAGTCGGATGCCCACCTGCTTCATGTCGAGCAGTTGGTCGATGATGAAGTTGGCACTCGTATCGGGCAACGACGGATAGCCGATGGCTGGACGAATACCCTGGTACTCCTCCCGATGCTGCTGTTCGATGGTGAGATGCTCATCGGGAGCATAGCCCCAAATCTCTCTTCTCACCTGCTCGTGCAGCTTTTCGGCTGTCGCCTCGGCGAGTCGGTCGCAAAGCGTCTGTGCCATCATGCCGAGGTATTCATCGTGATGATAAGCCCCTGTTATCGCCGCATCCACCGTGGTACAGAACACGCCCACGTGGTTGGCAATCCCCTTCTCATTGGCTATTCCCTTCTGGTTGGCAATCCCCTTCTCATCGTCGGCTTTGGGCTTTCTGCCCTTAGGCAGGATGAAATCCGCCAGGCAAAGGTTCGGTTCCCCGGGAGCCGCAGGATGCTGCTGACGAAGCATCGGAAAGCGTAAGGTCGTCTTCTCTAAATGAAGCAGCAAGTCATCCCCCTCACTCTCCGCTTCGAAGAGCTCGAAGAGGGCATGGGTCTGGTAGCAACCTTGCCAAGAGTGGAGCATTTGCTCCGCCTCCTTGCGTAGCTTCTCCTTTTCCTCACGAGGCTTTCCGCTCAGCCCCCAAGCATGATAAAAGTAGAGCCAGTTGATATAAGGCTCCAACTCCGCTATCTGATAATCTTTCCTCATCCAACTCTTTTATCTAATAATCTTTCCTCATTTTCTAAACTCAAGGGGCTCTCCACGATAGGCATCGTCGAAGAATTCGCCATTAGCCATTTCGCCCAAGGCTTCGTTATCGCCCAAGACTTCGTTATCGCCCAAGACTCTTCTATTATATATAAGGTGTCCGTTGCAGAAGGTTTGCTCCACGCTCCATTGGTATTCGTGGCCTTCCATCGGGCTCCACTTACACTTGCTCTGAATCACCTCCTTGGTAACCGTCCAAGGTTGCTTCTTGCCAACCACCACGACATCAGCCTTGTAGCCCTTGCGCAGGAATCCACGCTGGGAGATGCCAAAGAGTTGGGCTGGGTGATGCGCCATCAGCTCCACCAGGCGTTCGATGCTCAGCACGCCCTCGTCTACGAGTTCGAGCATCGTAACAAGCGAGAACTGCAACATCGGCATGCCCGACGCAGCCTTGCAGCATCCGCCCTGCTTATCCTTCCATTCATGCGGTGCATGGTCGGTACCTATCAGGGCTATCCTGCCGTCATTCAACGCCTTGCGAAGGGCATCACGATCCTTTCGGGTCTTGATGGCCGGGTTGCACTTGATGAGCGCTCCCTTGGTGGCATAGTCCTCATCACAGAAGAAGAGATGAGCCACACAAGCCTCGCCTGTAATCAGAGGAAAACTTACTGTATAAACATTAGATGCCTCTCCTGATGGAGCAGCATTGTCCTCCTCGAAGAACTCCAGTTCCTTGGCGGTAGTTACGTGGGCGATATGCAGTCGGGTGCCAAACTCGCGCGCCAGCTCCACGGCTAGCTTGCTGCTGCGATAACAAGCCTCCTCGCTACGTATCTCCGGGTGATGCTTCACCTCGGGGTCATCGCCCCACTTCGCCTTCGCCTCCGCCATGTTGCGATTGATGATGTCGGTATCCTCGCAGTGGGTCATCACAGGCAAATCGAGCTGCTTGGCAGTCTTGAAGACTTGCTTGAGCGATTCCAACTTATCTACGAGCATGTTGCCCGTGCTGGAGCCCATGAAGAGCTTGATGCCAGGCACGTGGTGACGGTCCAATCCACGGAAGCTCTCCACATTGTCGTTGGTTGCGCCATAGAAGAAGCTATAGTTGACATGACTCTTCGCCTTGCCCAACTGAAACTTCTCCTCCAAAGCCTCCAACGAAGTGGTCTGCGGCACCGTGTTCGGCATCTCCAGGTAAGAGGTGACGCCGCCATACGCAGCCGCCCTACTCTCACTCTCGATGTCAGCCTTGCGAGTCAAGCCTGGCTCACGGAAGTGTACATGATCGTCGATGACACCAGGCAAAACGAAACACCCCGAGGCATCGACTACTTGGTCGTAGTTGCCACGGGGTGCCTCTGGTTCATATATCTCAGAGATGATGTCACCATCCAACAAGAGGTCGCCCCTGTAAGAACGACCCTCATTAACGATGGTTCCACCTTGTATCAATGTTTTCATATATATAACATTTAGGATATTACCCTATTAAACAATATCATTATCTTTGTATCCAGCATCCTGTTCCGAATCATTCAGCTTTCTTCTCCGGAATGGTTGGCGCTGCCAACTCATTGGCTGTCGGAGCAGGAGCAGCATTAGGGTCTACCTGTGGAGCCTCCTCCATCTGCGACTGGTCGCCACCACCCTGTGCATCGCGCGTACCATTCATGATTTGCTCGTTCTCCTGGGCCTTCTGATAATAGTCCTTCACGTAAGGGTCGTTCTTGAAATGCTCAGTAGCCTTGCTCATGATGTCCTCTATCCATGGGGAGAGCATCGGATACTGGTTGCCCATCGTAACGAGGAAGAACACGCCTGGGCCCAACACGTTGTCGAAATTGTCGGTCACAAAGGTGGTAACCAACTTATCCTCCTGGTCAGCCAGTCTCGCAGCCTCGGCATTGAGCTTTGCCGTAACCGCCTGCATGTCGCTGCCGTTCATGATGGCTTGGTCGTGCTTGTGAACGAGTTCCCGCTGCTGGTTCTGCAACTGCTGGTATTTCTTGAAAAAGCTAAAGAGTTTGTCGTTGAGCGGAGTGCCACTCACCACCTGCTGGGTATCGTCGAGCTTCACTGTGATGCTTCCGCTCTCCAAAACGAGAGGCAACACAGGCTCGTCGTCCATGAAGATGTTGGCCATCTTGGTGGAATCCACGGTTCCTGTAAACTGGAATTGTCCATGAACTACGTCGCAAGAGTCGATATTCTTGAAATCATTGTTTTTCAAGACTTTAAGGTACAGCATACGCCCATCCAAAGTACTTACGTTTGAAGTACCCTGAATATCGTAGCTGCTGGCGCATGACGTGAGCGCCATCAAGGTGATGAATGCGTAAAATATTTTATTCATAAGCTCTGTTTTCACTTTCGGTGAACAAAAGTACAACATTGAGTTGAACTACAGAAATAAATTTATGCAATTTAATTGATTATTACAAGTATTTATGTTTTATTTGCACTCTTCCTTTTTCAATTCGTTGGAAATGCGATGTGTGGTATACAATTCGAGGATGGCTGCGATGAGCAGGAACACCACCCACTTATTATAAAAATAGGTGATATAGGTCTCGTAATTGGAGAACCAATTGCGCATGAAGGCATACACGGTGTCTACCATCGAGATGCCCGACAACACGAAGAAGATGTCGGCGATATACTGCATACGCTTCAGGCGATGTATCACGAGCGACTGTCCCTCGTACATCTGCATCGCCTGGATGCCGCCAAAGAGCACGGTACCCGCCAGGAACACCCAGCAAGTGACGAGCAACATCTTGGGATGGATGAACCCAAAGGCAAAGCAGGCTGCACCGACAACCATCAGTACGCCACCCAATAGAAAAATAGAACTCTGTAATTTACTCAGCTGTTTCATTGTTGTAGTCTTCATTGTTATTATCGTCATCGTTAGGCAGGTCGGTGCTCAGCACGAAGATGTCCTCGTCATTCGCCTTCATGAAGTAGCGCTCACGGGCTATCTTCTCGTAAGCCCTCACGCCATGGCGCATTTCGCGCAACTGGCGGGAGTCGTGCTCATACTGCGAACGGTACTTATCTATCTCAGAACGCAAGTTGGCTATCTGAATTTGATACTTCACGTGCTGGCGGATGCTGTTGTCATCAACAACACCTACCACCAAGACACCCACAATTATCACGATAAGATACTTATAGTGAGCGAGATAATTCCATATAACACCTAATTTTTGACTCATTATTTCTTGAATTTGTTTGCAAAGATAATATTTTTTTGTTATCTTTGCATCATCAATTAAGAAAAATAAAGGAATAATACATCTATTTCAAGCAAAAAACGATGGAAGAATACATAGTTTCAGCCAGAAAATACCGTCCGATGACCTTCGATTCGGTTGTCGGACAGAGTGCGCTTACCACCACTCTCAAGAACGCCGTGAAGAGCGGCAAGCTAGCGCACGCCTACCTTTTCTGCGGTCCTAGAGGTGTGGGCAAGACCACTTGCGCCCGCATCTTCGCCAAGGCGATCAACTGCGAGCATCCCCGCGAGGACGGCGAGGCATGCAACGAGTGCGAGAGTTGCAAGGCATTCAACGAGCAGCGCTCCTACAACATCTTTGAGCTCGATGCAGCCAGCAACAACGGCGTAGACCAAATCAAGACACTCATGGAGCAAACCCGCATCCCGCCACAGGTGGGCAAGTACAAGGTGTTCATCATCGACGAGGTTCACATGCTCAGTGCCGCTGCCTTCAACGCCTTCCTGAAGACCCTGGAGGAACCGCCATCGCATGTCATCTTCATCCTCGCCACCACCGAGAAGCACAAGATTCTGCCTACCATCCTGAGCCGATGCCAAATCTACGACTTCGAGCGCATGACGGTGCCCAACACCATCAAGCACCTCAAGATGGTGGCTGAGAAGGAAGGCATCAAGTACGAGGAGCAGGCACTCTCCGTAATAGCCGAAAAGGCGGATGGCGGTATGCGCGACGCCCTCTCCATCTTCGACCAGGCAGCCAGCTTCTGCCAGGGCGACATCACCTACAAGAAGGTCATCGAAGACCTCAACGTGCTCGACAGCGACAACTATTTCCGTCTCATCGACCTCGCCCTGGAGAACAAGGTGAGCGAGATGATGCTGTTGCTCGACAACATCCTGGGCAAGGGATTCGATGGCGGAAACATGATACAAGGTCTCGCCAAACACGTGCGCAACGTGATGATGGCGAAAGACGCACAAACCCTCCCTCTCCTGGAGGCAAGCGAGGAGCAGAAGGCCAAGTACCAGGCACAGGCGCAGAAAGCCCCTACACCTTTCTTATATAAGGCTCTCAAACTGATGAACGACTGCGACGTGCAGTACCGTCAGAGCAGCAACAAGCGTCTGCTCGTAGAGCTCACCTTGATACAGATAGGTCAAATCACCCAACCAGAAGACCAAGACGTGCCTAGTGCGGGGCGTACGCCCCACAGACTAAAATCCCTGTTTCAGAAAATTGTTGCCCAGCTTAAGCCTGCTATTCAGGGTGCAGGTGCCGGGCAAGATGGCAGCAGTGCGACCACGACAACGGGAGCCACTTCTGCCCAGGGCACACATGCCCTTAACCCAAACACCGCCAACGCCTCCTCGACCACACAAGCAGCAGGCGATGCGGCAAACGCTACCCAGACCCCTAACAAGCCACAGCACAAGACAATTAGCAGTTTGGGCAACATCAAGGGTATCGGCATGACCTTTGCCAACTTGAAAAAGCATGAGGAGAATGCTAAGAAAGTATACAATCCAATTGACCAGCTAAAAGAGACTCCTTCGACCGTCGAAGAAAAAGACATGAACAAAGAGTTCACCCAGGAGTTAGTGGAAGGTCAATGGATCAATATGTGCATGAGAATGCAAACCATCAATGCCCTCGTAGGACTTTCGCAGCGCATGAGATCCATCACTCCTCGCATCACTACTTATCCCGAGATAGAGGTAACAGTAGACAACAAGTTGTTGCTCAACGACATTATGCAGATTAAGGGACGTATTCTTTCCACTTTCCGCAACGGCCTATGCAATTCGCAACTTACGATTACCTATCGCCTAGCAGAACAGCGAGAACGCACCCGCATTCTCTCCAAGCGAGAGATTCTCGACAAAATCATCAAGGAACAACCAGCCGTAGACAAGCTGGTGAAGCTCCTTAAGTTGGCGATGGCATAGACAAAAGAGAAACAAAAGGGCGTATCATAAGTCACACCCCAAAGCGCCCTGAAAGGGCAACCTGCAACTAGCCCAGGGCAACGCCCTGGGTAATATATATAGCAAAGTCGCCTTGAAAGGGCAAAAGCATCTCATGTCCTATGCTTTTGCCCTTTCAGGGCGACTTTATTGTAGAACATTATACCCAGGGCGTTGCCCTGGGCTAAGTGCTTTTGGGCTTTCAGCCCGTATTAGATGAGCGGCATACCAGCCTCTGCACATTCCTTTCGCATCTCCTCAGGCCAAATGCTTGCCTGAATCTCGCCAATATGAGCCTTGTGGAGCATCACCATGCAGAGACGACTCTGACCGATACCACCACCGATGCTGAGCGGCAACTTGCCATTCAAGAGTTGCTGATGGAAGTAAAGCTTCTCACGTTCTTCCTTGCCTTCAATCTTAAGCTGTCGCAAGAGGCTCTCCTTGTCCACACGGATACCCATGCTGCTGAGCTCGAAACTGCGCCCCAACACTGGATACCAAATCAAGATGTCACCATTCAGTCCTGCCTTGCCATTCTCAGCGATAGTGCTCCAGTCATCATAGTCAGGGGCACGACCATCGTGCTTTTTTCCATCGCTCAACTTGCCACCAATGCCCTCAACGAACACGGCACCGTATTTCTCGCAGATAGCATCCTCACGCTCCTTAGGAGTCTTGTCAGGATACATGTCGAGCAAATCCTGCGCATGCACGAAGTGAATCTCCTTTGGCAAGAAAGGCTTAATCTGAGGATAGTGCTCGCAGGTAAGATACTCTGTACGCAAGACGGCTGCGTAGATGCGACGAACCACGTCCTGGAGGAAGGCGATGGTGCGATCCTCGCGATTGATGACAGCCTCCCAGTCCCACTGGTCTACATATAGAGAGTGCAAGTTGTCGAGTTCCTCGTCGGCACGGATGGCATTCATGTCGGTATACACACCATAGCCCGGTTCTATCTTATACTCGGCGAGGGTAAGGCGCTTCCACTTAGCCAAGGAGTGAACCACCTCTGCCTGGGCATCGCCCAAGTCCTTGATAGGGAAACTTACAGGACGCTCCACACCATTGAGGTCGTCGTTGATACCTAGGCCCTTCAATACGAAGAGAGGGGCTGTCACACGACGGAGGCGAAGCTCAGTACTCAGGTTCTGCTGGAAAAACTCTTTTATCAGTTTGATACCCATTTCGGTCTGGCGCATATCCAGCAGCGCCTTGTACCCTTCGGGTTTAATCAGTTTGCTCATTATATTATTATTTTGTTTATTATCTAGTTTTTACGCTATATTATCTAGTTTTTACGCTTTATTATCTAGCTTTTACGCTATCTATTTCTTGTTTCGTGCTGCAAAGGTACGAAATATTTATTAATCTGCAAGCATTTTTCTGTTTATTTTTGCAAAATGATAGTATTTTTTATATTTATCTATCTTTTTGACGAATCTTTATGCACTTTTTATGAGTTTTCTTCCACCTTGCCGCCCAATATCCCATGAAGATTCATAGAAATTTGAAAATATCGCCCGGAATATTTGGCTATTTCAAAAAAATGCAGTAATTTTGCACCATACATTATTTAATATACGATTCTAAAGGATTAATCATACGATTCAAAGAGAATCCACATAAGATTCAAAAAGAATCAAACTAAACGACTCCAAAAGAATCAAACTAAACGACTCCAAAAGGTCTCGTAGCTTAGTTGAATAGAGCGTTGGATTCCGGTTCCAAAGGTCGTGGGTTTGAGTCCCACCGAGATCACCATCGAAATTAAGACAATTAGCAATATGGACTTAGTAGAACGTTTTATAAACTACACTAAATTCGACACACAGTCGAGCGAGGACTCCGACAGTGTGCCTAGCACGGCGAAACAGCTGGAGTTCGCCAAGTACCTGAAACATGAGCTTGAGGAAGAGGGCCTCTCCGATGTGGAGATGGACGACATGGGCTATATTTACGCCACCCTCAAGGGAAATACCAAGAAAAAGACTCCTACCATCGGATTCATCTCCCACATGGATACATCTCCTGATGCCAGCGGAAAGGACATCAAGGCACGCGTCATCAAGAACTATGACGGCAAAGACATAGAGCTGAGCCCGGGCATCATCTCAAGCGTAGAGAAGTTCCCTGAGCTGAAGGCACACAAGGGCGAGGACATCATCGTGACCGACGGCACTACCCTGCTCGGTGCCGACGACAAGGCGGGCATCGCTGAAATTGTACAGGCGATGTGCTATCTGCGCGACCATGACGAGATCAAGCACGGCGACATCCGAGTGGGCTTCAACCCTGACGAGGAAATCGGCATGGGTGCCCACCACTTCGACGTGGAGAAGTTTGGCTGCGACTGGGCTTACACCATGGACGGTGGCGATCTGGGAGACTTGGAATACGAGAACTTCAACGCCGCCGGTGCCAAGATTCACATCAAGGGCGTAAGTGTACATACGGGCTATGCCAAGGGCAAGATGGTAAACGCCAGCCGTTTAGCAGTAGAGTTTCAGAACATGATACCTGAAGACCAGACTCCTGAGCAGACCGAAGGCTACCAAGGCTTCTATCACTTGCTGGGCATCGAGAGTCGTTGCGAGGAGGCCAAGCTCAGCTACATCATCCGCGACCACGACCGTGATAAGTTTGAGGACCGCAAGGACTTCATCGAGGACTGCGTGAAGAAGATGAACGAAAAGTATGGCGAGGGTACGGTAACAGCCGAGATCTACGACCAGTACTATAACATGAAGGAAAAGATAGACCCTAACATGCATGTCATCGACATCGTACTGAGAGCGATGCAGGAAAGTGGTGTTCCACCTCGTGTGGAGCCTATCCGTGGTGGTACCGACGGAGCGCAACTCAGCTTCAAGGGGCTGCCATGTCCTAACATCTTCGCCGGTGGTGTCAACTTCCATGGTCCTCATGAGTTCGTGAGCATCCAAGTGATGGAAAAGGCTGTGAAGACCATCGTCAAGATTGCGGAAATCACGGCTGAATACAACGACTAACCTCTAGAAGGTTTGATATTCTCCCGTCCCACAGATAACACAGATTTCACAGATTATTTTATCTTTGCGATAGATATTTTGCAAAAAGAGAACGAAACGTTTTGAAAAAACGCAATAAACGTTTGGAAAATAGCGACAAAACATTTTGCAAAAGAGAATCTGTGTAATCCGTGTTATCTGTGGGACTTTTTGTTTTTAATCTTAAGATATTATGGCAGAAATTCCTTTTCTCGTTAAAGACCTCGCCCTCATCCTGATGGTGGCTGGCATCGTGACCCTAATATTCAAGCGGCTCAAGCAGCCCCTCGTGCTAGGCTACATCGTGGCGGGATTTCTCGTGTCGCCCCACATGCCCTACACCATGTCGGTTATCGACGAGAGCGACATCAAGACGTGGGCTGACATCGGTGTCATCTTTACTCTTTTTTCCCTAGGTCTCGACTTCTCGTTCAAGAAAATTGTCAAGATGGGAGCTTCGCCCATCATCGCCACCGTGGTCATCGTGTTCTGCATGATGATGCTCGGCATCAGCGTGGGGCATGGCTTCGGATGGAGCAGGATGGACTGCATCTTCCTGGGCGGTATGCTCGCCATGAGTTCCACCACTATTATATATAAGGCGTTCGACGACATGGGACTGCGGCAACAGAAGTTCGCCTCGATGGTGATGAGCGTATTGATTCTGGAAGACATCCTTGCTATCGTGATGATGGTGATGCTTTCGGCGATAGCGGGAGGCAGCAACCCCGACGGCGAACAGATGATTGCATCGATTGCGAAGATAGGTTTCTTCCTCGTGGTATGGTTCATCGTGGGCATCTTCGCCGTACCGCTTTTCTTGCGCAAGGTGAGGAAGCTCATCAACAACGAAACTTTACTCATCGTTGCACTCGGCTTATGCTGCGGCATGGCGGTGCTGAGCACCAAGGTGGGATTCTCCAGCGCCTTCGGGGCCTTCGTGATGGGCAGCATCCTGGCGGAGACGGTGGAGGCAGAGAAAATCATTAAACTCGTGGAGCCGGTGAAGAACCTCTTCGGTGCCATCTTCTTCGTGTCGGTGGGCATGCTCGTAGACCCGAAGATACTGGTGGAATACGCCTTGCCTATCGTTGCCTTGGTGGGCACGATACTCCTGGGACAAGCCATTCTCGGCACCTTCGGATTCATGCTCGGCGGCGAGTCGCTGAAGTCGGCGATGCGATGCGGTTTCTCCATGGCACAGATCGGCGAGTTCTCGTTCATCATCGCCTCGCTGGGCCTGTCGCTCGGGGTCATCAGCAACTTTCTCTACCCGGTGGTCGTGGCGGTGAGCGTCATCACCACGTTCCTCACCCCTTACATGATTCGACTTGCCACACCTACCTATCAGGTGATGGAGCGACATCTGCCCGACAAGCTCATCCACATCCTCAACCACTTTGCCATGAGCCACCCACAGTCGCAGCAGCAGAGCAAGTGGCGTTCGCTCATCCGACAGATGGCAATCAACACGGTGGCCTACTCGATACTCTCGGCTGCCGCCATCGCCGTGATGTTCACCTTCGTACTGCCGTTGATACGCAACCTCCTGCCAGGCTGGCGCATGCACTGGTATGCCAACGCCATCACCGGACTGCTGACCGTGGTGCTGATAGCCCCATTCCTGCGTGCCATCGTGATGAAGAAGAACCATAGCAACGAGTGGAAGCGACTCTGGGTGGAAAGCAGCATCAACCGCATTCCGTTGATGTTCACCATCGTGGTGAGATATGTCATCGCCCTGGGCTTCATCTTCTACATCTGCAACTATCTAACCCGCTTCACCAATGCGCTGATGATTTGCATCGGAGCCGTGGTGGTGCTGTTCACGATAGCCTCCCGACAAACCAAGAAGCGCAGCATCGTGCTGGAGAGACTCTTCATCCACAATCTGCGTTCCCGCGACATCATGGCGCAAGTGAACGGCGAGAAGAAGCCGCTCTACGAGGGAAGATTGCTAGACCGAGACATCCACATCAGCGAGATTGAGGTGCCCGAAGACAGCACTTGGTGCGGTCTCCCACTGAAGCAACTGCATCTGCGCCAACGCTTCGGCATCGACATGAGCAGCATTCGCCGAGGAGCCCACCGCCTGAACATCCCGAACGGCGAGACGGTGATTTTCCCTGGCGACAAACTTCAAATTATCGGCAACGACGAACAGATACAGAAGTTCAGCCAAGCGCTCAACTCGGAATTGATACCAGAAGACCTGGAGATAGAGAAACGAGAGATGAAGCTCCGCCAACTCATCATCAGAGGCGGCAGTGAATTCCTAGGAAAGACTCTCATCGAGAGCGGCATCCGTGACAAATATAATTGTATGGTGGTGGGCATGGAGGAAGGTCGCCAGAACTTGACCCGTGTAGCCCCTACACGTAAGTTCGAAAAAGGCGACATCATCTGGATTGTAGGCGAAGAAGAGAACCTAAAGACCATCACGGAAAAAAATTAAGAATAAACTTTCTGCTTAAAAGAAAGCCTAACCTTTATGGCTGCATGAGGGTGTTCATAAGTCATTCCCTATGCGCCCTGAAAGGGCAAAAGCATCTCATTATTAATGCTTTTGCCCTTTCAGGGCGACATTGCTTAATACCAATATTACCCAGGGTGTTGCCCTGGGCTAGGTGCTTTTGGGCTTTCAGCCCGTCTTTGTCTGCTATCAATAAGACTTATGACACACCCTCACATTCCTTTTACCTTATGTTCCGTTGCAAGCCTTGGAACCGCCGTTGCAAGCCTTGGAACGAAACTTACTCCGAAGGATAAGAACTTCCACTTATATCGTAAAAAAAACGCCCTTACGGTTGAAACATACACACTGGGCGTATAGATTAATTTCAACCGTACAGGCGGATTTTTTATTGCTATCTTTTTATTGCTATCTTACGGCAATCGGTTAATTCCTATTTCACTGTAATATGGAAGCAACCTTGATTTACCTCATATTTAATATAGCAGCGATCTTTCTCACGAAAATCTCGAAGCACCTCGCTGAGCACCCACTTCAAGGTATCGTTCTGCACTTGCCGACGAGGTTCCTTACGGGTCTGAATCTGCTTGTATCTATTGTAGCAAACATCGAAGGTGGTACCATAGAGATGACAGGAGTTCTCGGTGGCATTTCCATTGCGAGTGCGAAGCTTCGCCACATCATCCTTGGTACGGAGAATGCTAGTCACGATAATCTTGTGCAAAGGAATTCCCTTGATTTGCAAAGAGTCGAAATAAGCACGACCGATGTCCTGTAGCAATACCGAGGCACGAGGCACAAGATAAGGGATACTGTTGTTCAACTTGTCTACATAGAAGAAAGGATTGCTACCCACGTACACCAACTCACCCTTGCTGTGCTCCGCCTCGTTGCGGTTCTGCACGGGAGCCACACCATGTTTGTTGGCTGCAAGAATCTGCACATCCTGCTGGTCGGGGAACGTGTTGCCAAAGTGAGGAACGGAGAAGATGCGATGCTTCACCTCCCTGCCCTCCTGATCGAAGAAGATGCTAGCCCTTCCGGCCTTCACAGTGTCAGGCGTTGGCGAGAGTTCGTCCTTAGCCGTATCTTGCTTCTGTGGAGAACTGGCAGCCTCGGCAGCCACTTTCTTCGCTTCCACTCTCGGTTTCGCAACACTTGGAAAAATCAGTCTCACCAAGGCGAGCACTACCACAACCATGGCAAAACCTTTTAAATATCTATTCTTGGTAACTTTCATCGTTTCTTATTATCTTGCTGTTTATCTTTGTTTCTTATTTGCTATTTATCTTTTTTATCTTATTATCTTGCGATAATTGTTTCTAAATTTCTTGCAAAGGTAACAAAAAGTCTTGAAATATTTGCTCATTTCGAGGAAAAATAGTAATTTTGCAGCGTTATATAACAAACATTAGACAAGATTTATAACAAACATAAGAAAGATTAGTTTAAACTATTTATAAATTAAGAATTTTGATAGAGAAGCATATAGTACTCGAAGATATAGATCCAGTGATGTTCTACGGAGTGAACAATGCTCACCTGCAGATGATTAAGTCGCTGTATCCTAAGTTGCGTATCGTGGCACGTGACAACGTGCTTCGTGTGCTCGGCGACGAGGAGGAAATGGCAAAGGCCGAGGAAGACATCGAGCTGATGCGCAAGCACCTCGCCAAATACAACATGCTGAGCGAAGAAGATATCCTTGATATTGTGAAAGGCAAACAGACCAAAGCCGACTCGGTGAAGGGCGTGCTAGTGTACAGCATCAGCGGCCGTCCCATCAAGAGCCGAAGCGAAAACCAGCAACAACTCATCGACGCCTACGAGAAGAACGACATGGTGTTCGCCGTAGGTCCAGCCGGAACGGGCAAGACCTACCTGAGCATCGCCCTCGCCGTGAAGGCGCTCAAGGAGAAAGCCATCAAGAAGATCATCCTCTCCCGCCCTGCCGTGGAAGCTGGCGAAAAGCTCGGTTTCCTGCCTGGAGACATGAAAGATAAGATAGACCCATACTTGCAACCACTTTACGATGCACTGGAGGACATGATTCCTGCCGTCAAGTTGCAAGACATGATGGAAAAGCACATTATCCAAATTGCGCCGCTCGCCTTCATGCGCGGTCGCACCCTCAGCGATGCCGTCGTCATCCTCGACGAGGCTCAGAACACCACCTCTCAACAGATTCGCATGTTCCTCACCCGAATGGGCATGAACACCAAGATGATTATCACGGGCGACCTCACCCAGATTGATCTGCCTCGCGAACAGCGCAGCGGTCTGAAGGAGGCGCTCAAGATCCTCGACGGCGTGGAGGGCATCGGCGTGGTAAGGCTCGGACAGAAGGACATCGTGCGCCACAAGCTCGTAACCCGCATCGTCAACGCTTACGACAAGTACGACAAGGAAAGGGCTGAAAGAAGTGAAGAACGAAGAGTGAAAAGTGAAGAGTGAGAAGTGAAGAGTGAGAAGAGACTACAAGTTTTAATTTTTCAAAGTATAAAAAACAATGAAAGCATTAACAAAGACAGATTTCCATTTCAATGGACAGAAGAGTGTTTACCACGGTAAAGTACGTGATGTGTACAACATTAACGACGACATCCTCGTGATGGTCGCTACCGACAGAATCTCAGCGTTTGACGTTGTGCTGCCTAAGGGTATCCCTTTCAAGGGTCAGGTGCTCAACCAGATTGCTGCCAAGTTCTTGGATACAACGACAGATATCTGTCCTAACTGGAAGTTGGCCACTCCAGACCCAATGGTAACCGTTGGTTTGAAGTGCGAGGGTTTCCGTGTTGAGATGATCATCCGCTCCATCCTCACCGGTAGCGCATGGAGAGAGTATCAGAAGGGATGCCGTGAGCTTTGTGGCGTGAAGTTGCCTGACGGAATGCGCGAGAACCAGCGTTTCCCAGAGCCTATCATCACTCCTACCACCAAGGCTGACGAGGGTCACGACATGAACATCTCCAAGGAGGAGATCATCGCCCAGGGCATCGTTAGTGCTGAGGATTACGCTGTGATGGAGGATTACACACGCCGCATCTTCAAGCGTGGACAGGAAATTGCAGCCAAGCAGGGCTTGATTCTCGTGGACACCAAGTATGAGTTTGGCAAGCGCGACGGCAAGGTTTACCTCATCGACGAGATTCACACTCCCGATTCCAGTCGCTACTTCTACGCAGATGGTTACGAGGAGAAGTTTGAGAAGGGCGAGCCACAGCGCCAGCTCTCCAAGGAGTTCGTCCGCCAGTGGCTCATCGAGCACAACTTCATGAACCAGCCTGGACAGGTGATGCCTGAAATCACAGACGAGTATGCAGAGAGCGTAAGCGACCGCTACATCGAGCTCTATGAGCACATCACTGGCGAGAAGTTCGACAAGGCAACCGAGGAAGGCGACATCGCCGCTCGTATCGAGAAGAACGTGAGCGAATGGCTTGCCACACGTAAGTAAGAAAGCTAGCATATTACTCGGACGATACGCAAGTAATATATAATAATGTATAAGCAAGAACAAATCAAGCCCTACGAGGGCACGGGAGACAAGGGAAAGTTGGTGGAGGAGATGTTCGACAACATCGCCCCTACCTACGACACCCTCAACCACCGACTCTCGTGGGATATAGACAAGGGATGGCGCAAGAAGGCTATCAAACGTCTTGCGCCCTTCTCTCCCAAGAAGATGCTCGACATCGCCACAGGCACTGGCGACTTCGCCATCCTCGCCGCCCACATGTTGCATCCCGACCAACTGGTGGGAGCCGACATCTCGGAAGGTATGATGGAGATAGGCCGACAGAAAGTGAAGCGACTCGGACTGGAGAAGACCATCTCCTTCGCCAAGGAAGACTGTCTCAACCTCTCGTTCGAAGACAACACCTTCGATGCCGTGACCGCAGCCTTCGGCATCCGCAACTTCCAGAACCTAGACCAAGGTCTGCGCGAAATGTGCCGCGTACTAAAGAAGGGAGGACACCTCTGCATCGTGGAACTCACCACGCCGGTCAGCTTTCCGATGAAGCAGCTCTTCCACATATATTCGCACACCGTACTGCCAATCTACGGCAAACTGATTTCGAAAGACCAGAGTGCCTACAGCTATCTCACCAAAACCATCGAGGCATTCCCGCAGGGAGAGATGATGATGGAGGTGTTCAAGAAGGCAGGCTTCGAGAAGGCAGAGTTCAAGCGACTCACCTTCGGCATTTGCACCCTTTATTTCGCAACCAAATAAGAAGGCAGCCCCCCCTCCGCAAGGGTGAAAGCCTCATTCTTAATTATAAATTATAAATTAAATTAAAGATAAGTATGGACAAGTATGGACTCATAGGCTATCCGTTGGGACATTCGTTCTCCAAGAACTACTTCAACGAGAAGTTCCAGAACGAGGGCATCAACGCTACATACACCAACTTCGAGATACCAAGCATCGAAGGCTTGACCGAAGTGCTCGACTCCAACCCAGAGTTGAAAGGATTCAATGTGACCATTCCTTACAAGGAGAAGGTAATCAGCTATCTCGACTCCATCAGCCCGGAGGCGAATGCCATCGGCGCAGTCAACGTGGTGAAGGTGGAACACAAGGGCGGCGAAACCATCCTGAAGGGTTACAACAGCGATGTCATCGGATTCACACAAAGCATCGAGCCTTTCCTGGAGTCATTCCACAAAAAGGCGCTCATCCTAGGCACTGGCGGAGCTTCTAAGGCTATCAACTACGGACTGAAATCGCTCGGTCTGGAGACGGTCTTCGTGAGTCGATACGAACGCCCTGGCACCATCCAGTACGACAAGATTACCCCTGAGGTCATCAAGGAATACAATGTCATCGTAAACTGCACCCCAGTGGGCATGTATCCACATGTAGACGAGTGCCCAGCCCTTCCATACGAAGCGATGGACACCCACACACTGCTCTACGACCTCATCTACAATCCAGACGAGACCCTCTTCATGAAGAAGGGCAAAGAACATGGAGCCACTGTGAAGAACGGACTCGAAATGCTCTTACTACAGGCCTTCGCCTCATGGGATTTCTGGCACCAAGACGACAACAAGTAAAGCATCAGTTTTCGAACATATCAGAAAAAACTTTTAAGCATAGCATAAATTTCAAAGTTAAAACTTCAAAGTTCAAAGTAAGAATATGAGTAACAATCGCTATATGATGCGCGGTGTAAGCGCAGCTAAGGAAGATGTGCATAACGCCATCAAGAACATCGACAAGGGTATCTTCCCACAGGCTTTCTGCAAGATCATCCCAGACATCCTGGGCGGAGACCCTGAGTATTGCAACATCATGCACGCCGACGGTGCGGGCACCAAGTCGAGCCTCGCCTACATGTACTGGAAGGAGACGGGCGACCTCTCCGTATGGAAGGGTATCGCACAGGATGCCGTGGTGATGAATACCGATGACCTGCTCTGCGTGGGTGCCGTGGATAACATCCTCGTTTCTTCTACTATCGGTCGCAACAAGATGCTCGTTCCTGGCGAGGTAATCTCTGCCATCATCAATGGCACCGACGAATTGCTCCACGAGATGCGTGACATGGGCATCGGCATCTATCCTACAGGTGGCGAGACAGCCGACGTGGGTGACCTTGTGCGCACCATTATCGTAGACTCTACCGTGACTTGCCGCATGAAGCGCAGTGACGTCATTAACAATGCCAACATCCGTCCTGGCGATGTCATCGTGGGTCTCTCTTCCACCGGTCAGGCCACTTACGAGAAGAAGTACAACGGCGGCATGGGCAGCAATGGTTTGACCTCAGCTCGCCATGACGTATTTGCCAAGTATCTTGCCGAGAAATACCCTGAGAGCTACGACCATGCTGTGCCAGAGGAATTGGTTTACAGCGGCAAGTACAAGCTGACCGACGAGGTGGAAGGCTCACCTATCAACGCTGGCGAGTTGGTGCTTTCTCCTACCCGCACCTACGCTCCAGTCATCAAGAAGTTGCTCGATGAATTGCGCCCAGAGATTCACGGTATGGTACACTGCACAGGTGGTGCCCAGACCAAGGTGCTCCACTTCGTAGGCGAAGACTGCAAGGTCATCAAAAACAACATGTTCCCAGTGCCACCGCTCTTCAAGGCCATCCACGACTGCTCAGGCACCGACTGGAAGGAGATGTACCAGGTGTTCAACATGGGTCACCGCATGGAAATCTACGTTCGCCCAGAAGTAGCCGAGAAGATAATCGCCATCAGCAAGAGCTTCAACATCGACGCCCAAGTTGTGGGTCACATCGAGGAAGGCAAGCGCAGCCTCACCATCAAGAGCGAGTTCGGAACATTCGAATACTAAGATTTTATAAGTCAAGAATTAGAGAATTTAAGAATTTTTCTTTTGTCTCATACAGGGAAATAAAGGAAAATTGAGAGATATGGAAAGAATTGAGCAGAAATGCGTTGGCAGAACCAACTCTTAAAATCCTCATCTTTCAAAAAATTGACTAGCTAAAAATTCTCTAATTCTTGATAAAAAATAGAACAATGGACAATAACAACATTTTACAGAAGCTAGAAGGCTTAGAGAGCCGATACGAGGAAGTTAGCACCCTCATTACCGACCCAGAAGTCATCGCCGACCAGCCACGCTACGTGAAGCTGACCAAGGAATGGAAAGACCTGGGCGACATCATGGACGCACGCAAGCGTTACATCAACTGTTTGGCAAGCATCAAGGAGGCGAAAGACATCCTCGCCAACGAGAGCGACCCAGAGATGAAGGAGATGGCTCGCGAGGAGCTGAACGAGAACGAGGCCTTGCAGCCTAAGCTTGAAGAAGAAATCAAGATTGCCCTGGTACCTAAGGATCCTGAGGACGCCAAGAACGTGCAGATGGAGATTCGTGGCGGTGCCGGTGGCGACGAGGCTGCCCTCTTCGCAGGCGACCTCTTCAATATGTACAAGAAGTATTGCGAGTCGAAGGGATGGACCGTCAGCGTGACCTCTGTCTCCGAAGGCGCAGTAGGCGGATACAAGGAAATCGACTTCGCCGTGAGTGGTACCGACGTGTATGGCACTTTGAAGTATGAGAGTGGCGTTCACCGTGTACAGCGTGTGCCTGCCACTGAGACCCAGGGCCGTATGCACACCTCGGCAGCTACTGTGGCAGTATTGCCAGAGGCAGACAAGTTTGAGGTGAACATCAACGAGGGCGACATCAAGTGGGATACCTTCCGCTCCAGTGGCGCCGGTGGTCAGAACGTGAACAAGGTGGAGTCTGGAGTGCGTCTCCGCTACCCTTGGAAGAACCCTAACACGGGTGAGGTGGAAGAAATCCTCATCGAGTGTACCGAGACCCGAGACCAGCCTAAGAACAAGGAGCGTGCCTTGAGCCGTCTCTACACTTTCATCCACGACCGTGAGCACCAGAAGTATGTAGACGACATCGCCAGCCGCCGCAAGAGCCTTGTCTCCACAGGCGACCGCTCGGCTAAGATTCGCACTTACAACTTTCCACAGGGTCGTGTCACCGACCATCGCATCGGCTACACCACTCACGACCTCAGCGGATTTCTCGGCGGAGACATCCAGGATATGATCGATGCCCTCACCGTAGCAGAGAACGCAGAGAAACTGAAAGAATCAGAACTATAAATTCAGTTAGGAGCTAGAAGTTAGAAGCTAGGAGTTGACCTTCGGACGAAGGCGCAGCCCAAAGACTCCTAACTCCTAACTCCTAACTCCTAACTTTAAATAATTATGAACAGAAAAGAACTCGTAGAGCAGATTTTCGCCAAGAAGAGTTTCTTGTGCGTAGGTCTCGACACAGATATCAACAAGTTGCCAGAGTGCATCAAGAACAGTGAGGAAATACAGGGCGCAGAAGCCGAGATGATTTTTAAGTTCAACCAGGCAATCATCGATGCGACAGCCCCTTACTGCGTGGCTTATAAGCCAAACTTGGCTTTCTATGAGAGCCGTGGCATCGATGGCATGATTGCCTTCGAGAACACCATCAAGTATCTCAAGATGCACTATCCTCACCACTTCATCATCGCCGACGCTAAACGTGGAGACATCGGCAACACCTCCAAGATGTACGCACAGACATTCTTCGAGGAGTATAACCTCGACTCGGTGACCGTAGCCCCTTACATGGGCGAGGACTCCGTGAAGCCATTCCTGGAGTACGAGGGCAAGTGGGTCATCCTCTTGGCACTCACCAGCAACAAGGGTAGCCACGACTTTCAGCTCACAGAGGACAAGGACGGAGAGCGCCTCTTCGAGAAGGTGCTGAAGAAGAGCCAGGAATGGGGCAATGACGAGAACATGATGTATGTGGTGGGTGCCACCCAGGGCAAGATGTTCGAAGACATCCGAAAGGTAGCCCCTAACCACTTCCTCCTCGTGCCAGGCGTTGGTGCCCAGGGCGGCAGCCTCCAGGAAGTTTGCAAATATGGCATCATCAAGGACTGCGGCTTGCTCGTTAACTCTTCTCGTGGCATCATCTACGCCGGCAATGGCGAGGACTTCGCTGAAGTTGCCGGTCAAAAGGCAAAGGAGCTGCAGGAGCAAATGGCAACAGAGCTTGAGAAGCTATAAGTCTGAAGTCAGATAAAAAGTCTGAAGTTTTAAGCTAGAAAGTGCCTACGAACAATGGCGCAGCTTAACTTTAGATTTCCAACTTCTAACAAAAAAGGCGCAAAGTATCTTGGAAAAAGAGGCTTTGCGCCTTTAAAATACCCATTTATCTGCGAAAAAAGCAAAATATTACAAAAGAATGACTCTTTTCTGAATCTTTTTTGTTATTTTTGCAAACAATATAAACTTAAGAAAGATAGATATGGAATTTACCGCATCGCAAATAGCCCAGTTAATTCAGGGCCATGTGGAAGGTGATGAGAATGCTAAAGTCAACACCTTCGCCAAAATAGAAGAAGGTAAGGAAGGCGCTATCTCGTTCCTTTCTAACCCTAAATATACTCACTATGTGTACGACACCAAGTCGACCATCGTGCTCATTGACGAGAGCGTGGAGTTGGAACATCCTGTGACTGCTACCCTCATACGCGTGAAAAACGCCTACGAGTGTGTTGCCAAGCTGCTCCAGATGTACGCTTCGATGAAGCCTAAGAAGACCGGCATTGACCCTCTCGCGTTCGTTTCGCCTAAGGCAAAGGTGGGCGAGAATGTATATGTAGGTGCGTTCGCTTATATTGCCGACGGTGCTGAGGTGGGCGAAGGTAGCCAGATTTATCCTCATGCCTACATTGGCGAGGGTGTGAAGGTGGGCAAGAATGCGCTCATCTACCCTAACGTGACCATCTATCATGGCTGTAAGCTCGGCGACAACGTTACCTTGCACGCAGGCTGTGTGATTGGTGCCGATGGATTCGGCTTCGCTCCGGGTCCTGAGGGCTACGACAAAATTCCGCAGATTGGTATCGTCACCATCGAGGACAACGTGGAAATTGGTGCCAACACTTGCGTTGACCGCTCTACCATGGGCTCCACCTATGTGCGCAAAGGCGTGAAGCTCGACAACCTTGTGCAGATTGCCCACAACACCGACATCGGCGAGAACACAGTGATGTCTGCCCAGGTGGGCGTGGCTGGTAGCGCCAAGGTAGGTCAGTGGTGTATGTTCGGCGGACAGGTGGGTATCGCAGGTCACATCAGCATCGGCGACAAGGTGTTCCTCGGTGCGCAGAGCGGCGTGCCAGGCAGCCTGAAGAGCAACCAGCAACTCATTGGCACACCTCCTATGGAACAGCGTGGTTACTTCAAGTCGCAAGCCATCTTCCGCCGTCTGCCAGAGATGTACAAGGAACTGAACGAGCTTAAGAAAGAAATCGAAGAATTGAAGAAAAATAAATAAAAAACAAAATATTATGTCAAAACAGAAGACTCTGAAAGGTAGTTTCTCTCTTTGCGGCAAGGGCTTGCACACAGGCTTAAGTCTCACCGTGACATTCAACCCAGCCCCAGAGAACACCGGTTATAAGATACAACGCATCGACCTCGACGACCAGCCTATCATACAGGCTGTGGCAGAAAACGTGGTCGAGACGCAACGTGGCACCGTGCTCGGCAAGGGCGACGTGCGCGTTAGCACCGTAGAACATGGTATGTCTGCCCTCTACGCATTGGGCATCGACAACTGCTTGATCCAGGTGAACGGTCCTGAGTTCCCTATCCTCGATGGCTCCGCAGCCATGTATGTGGAGAAGATTCAGAGTGTAGGCATCCAGGAGCAGAACGCTGAGAAAGACTACTACATCATCCGCCACAAGATAGAGGTGAAAGAGGACAACGACTCCGTCATCACCATCCTGCCAGACGAAGACTTCTCCATCACGGCGATGTGCTCCTTCGAAAGCAAGTTTATCAACAGCCAGTTTGCCACCCTCGACAAGATGGAGACTTATGCCGACGAGATAGCCTCGGCACGTACCTTCGTCTTCGTGCGCGACATCATGCCATTGCTCCAGGCGAACCTCATCAAGGGCGGCGACCTCGACAACGCCATCGTCATCTACGAGCGCCAGGTAGACCAAGAACAGCTCGACAAGTTAGCCGACCACTTGAAGGTGCCTCACATGGATGCCTCCAAATTGGGCTATATCCAGCACCGCCCATTGCAGTGGGAGAATGAATGTACTCGCCATAAGTTGCTCGACATCATCGGCGACATGGCGCTCATCGGCAAGCCTATCAAGGGTCGCATCATCGCCACTCGTCCAGGACACACAGTGAACAACAAGTTTGCTCGCCTCATGCGCAAGGAGATTCGCAAGCATGAGATTCAGGCCCCTATCTACAATCCTAACGAGGAGCCTATTATGGACAACATTCGCATACGCCAGCTCTTGCCTCACCGCTACCCTATGCAGTTGGTAGACAAGGTGATAGCCATGGGGCCAAACAGCATCGTGGGTGTAAAGAGCGTGACAGCCAACGAACCTTTCTTCCAGGGTCACTTCCCTGAGGAGCCAGTGATGCCGGGCGTTCTCCAGGTGGAGGCGATGGCACAATGCGGCGGCTTGCTCGTGCTGAACCAGTTGGAGGAGCCAGAGCGTTGGAGCACCTACTTCATGAAGATAGACGATGTGAAGTTCCGCAAAAAGGTGGTACCGGGCGATACACTCCTGTTCCGTGTGCAGTTGCTCGCACCTGTGCGCCACGGCATCAGCTCGATGAAGGGCTATATGTTCGTGGGCGACCAAGTGGTGGCAGAGGCTACCTTTACAGCACAAATCGTAAAAAACAAGTAAAATTATGAATCAAATCAGTCCATTAGCATACGTTCACCCAGAAGCTAAATTGGGTGATAACAACATCATCGGCCCATTCTGTTACATCGACAAGGATACGGTGTTGGGCGACAACAACGTGTTGCAGAACAGCGTGACCATCCACGTGGGTGCCCGCATTGGCAGCAACAATGAGTTTTTCCCAGGTGCCAGCATCTCCACCAAGCCACAGGACCTGAAATTCAAGGGCGAGGTGACCACTTGCGAGATTGGCGACAACAACAGCATCCGTGAGAACGTTACCATATCCCGTGGCACTGCCTCTAAGGGCAAGACCGTGGTAGGCAGCCACAACCTCTTGATGGAGACCGTACACGTAGCTCACGACTGTGTGCTCGGGAGTGGCTTGATCATTGGCAACTCCACCAAGTTTGCTGGCGAGGTGGTGGTCGATGACAACGCCATCATCAGTGCCAACGTGCTTGTTCATCAGTTCTGCCACATCGCAGGCTATGTAATGATTCAGGGCGGTTGCCGATTCTCTCAGGACATTCCGCCTTACATCATCGCCGGCAAGGAACCTACTCGTTATTGCGGCTTGAACCTCATTGGTCTGCGTCGCCGTGGTTTCAGCAACGAGAACATCGAGAACATCCATGAGGCTTATCGCCTTCTCTACGGCAAGGGCGTATTGAAGGAAGGAATCGAGGATATCAAGAAGAACCTGGAGGTAACCAAGGAGATTCAGTATATCATCGACTTCGTGGAGAACTCGAAACGAGGAATCATCAGATAAAGGTATTTTCTAGAGAGAAGATTTATTTTTATCAAGAATTAGAGAATTAGAGAATTTTCGCTCATTTATTCTTCTTTTGAACGAATGAGAATTACAAGAATGAGAATCTCTGATTCTCTATTTTGCTTTCTGATTCTCTATTTTTTACTTGCAGATTCTCTATTTTATTTATAGTAGATAAGATTATGAAGACTTTAGTTGTTGTTCTTGGACCTACAGGCGTTGGCAAGACTGAGCTTTGCCTCGGCTTGGCAGAGCATCTCGACACTCCCATCATCAACGCCGACTCTCGACAAATTTTCGCCGAACTACCCATCGGCACCGCCGCCCCTACGGCTGAGCAACAGCGAAGGGTAAGGCACTATTTCGTGGGCAACCACCACATAGAAGATTATTACAGCGCCGCCCAATACGAGGCTGACGTGATGAATCTCCTGGAGCAGGAGATTTTCCCCAAGCATGATGTCGCCCTACTCACTGGTGGCAGCATGATGTACATAGATGCCGTGTGCAAGGGCATCGACGACATCCCTACCGTAAGAGACGATATCCGCACATGGATGAAGCAACGCTTGGCTGACGAGGGATTGGATGCGCTTGTGGAAGAACTCCACAAGCTAGACCCCGAGCACTGGGCTATCGTCGACAAGAAGAACCCTCGCCGAGTGGTGCATGCCCTGGAGATTTGCCACCAGACGGGCAAGACCTATACCTCTTTTCGTACGGCAGGAAAAAAACAGCGCCCATTCCGCATCATCAAGATAGGCTTGAATCGCGACCGAAGCGAACTCTACGACCGCATCAACCAGCGAGTGTTGACGATGATGGACGAGGGATTGGAAGAGGAGGCACGCAGCGTATATCCGAAGCGTGGATTAACGTCGCTCCGCACCGTGGGCTACAAGGAACTGTTCGCCTACTTCGACGGCGAGATAGAACGAGAGGAAGCGATTAGACAGATACAGTCGCACAGCCGAGAGTACATACGCAAACAGTTGACTTGGTTCAAGCGAGATGTGGACATACGTTGGTTTCATCCCAATGAGGTGGAGGAGATCAAAAGTTATCTGAGGGAAATACTATCATGACATAAAATATACTATCATATACAAGAATCGTTTTTTCCGTCTGTCACATTCTCCTGTTACCATTTATTAAAAAACGAGGGTGTTTCATAACCTTTGGCACATCTTCACCTCTTATGCCACACCTTTCCTACTCCACTTCCCCCCTATTGTAAAAAAAACGAATCGAAATAGTAGGTTTTCCAAATATTTATTGTAACTTTGCAAATAGATAAGTTGCACTCGTTCCACTGGCATGGCGGAACGATGACAGACGCAATTACTGTTTGAATTAATTCAATAGGATATATGAATAAAATCAAGACTATCTTTGCCTGGTTATGGCATAAGTTTCGAGCCTTTTGGCCATGGTACAGACATCTGTACGTGGGCAAGGCTTGGTACACCAAGACCCTCGTGGCCCTGGCAAGCTGCATCGTCGCCTTCTTCTTGTATCTGGGCGCAGTAGACATCAACTTCCTCTGGCTCTTCGGAAAGTCTCCGGGCTACTTCTCCGGCATCATGGACCCGCAGACTTCAGAGGCATCGGAAATCTATAGCGCCGACGGAAAACTCATAGGCAAGTACTTCAACGAGAACCGCACGCCTGTGAAATACGAGGAGGTGAACCCCGATTTCTTCAAGGCTCTCGTCGATACCGAGGACGAGCGATTCTACAAGCACATCGGCATCGACCCTATCGGCGTGTTCGGTGCAGCCAAGGATGCTTTCCTGCATCACGACGCCCGTGGAGCATCTACCATCACGCAACAGTTGGCGAAGAACATGTTCCGTGTGCGCTCGCAATACTCCACAGGACTGCTGGGCAAGATTCCTTTGCTCCGCATCCTCATCGTGAAGAGCAAGGAGTGGATTATCGCTGTGAAGTTGGAGACGGTCTACTCGAAGAAGGAAATCATCACCATGTACGCCAACACCGTGGACTTCGGCAGTAACTCTTACGGCATCAAGACTGCCGCCAAGACATACTTTAACACTACGCCGAAAGACCTCTCCACCGACCAGGTGGCAGTACTCGTGGGTATGCTCAAGGCCACGACCTACTACAACCCTCGCACCAATCCTAAGAACAGTCTGGCACGCCGCAACACCGTACTCTACAACATGGTGACTCACGGCGATCTGAGCCAAGACCGCTTCGAAGAACTGAAGGAGAAACCTATCGTGCTCGACTTCAAGGTGGAGGAGAACTACGACGGACAGGCGAAGTACTTCCGAGAGGCTGTAGCCAACTATCTAAAGGACTGGTGCAAGGACGAAGGATACGACCTCTACGCCAGCGGACTGAAGATTTACACCACTATCGATACCCGCATGCAAAAGTATGCCGAGGAGGCGGCACGCAAGCAGATGAAGCAGGTGCAGGAGAGTTTCAACAACCACTGGGGCATCCATCGCAACCAGGCGGGCAAGGGCAGTTGGATGAGCCAAGACCCTTGGCAAGACGAGAACCACAACGTCATCCCTAACTTCATCGACGGTATCGCCGAGCGACAACCTTTCTACAAGGACTTGCTGGAGAAATTCCCTAACAACCCCGACTCCGTAAACTACTACTACCGTGAGTGGGTTCACCCTGTGAAGGTGTTCGACTACGACAAGGGAACCGTGGAGAAGATGATGACATCGGAAGACAGCATCAAGTACATGACCACCTTCATGCACTGCGCCTTCGTGGCAATGGAGCCACAAACGGGAGCCGTGAAAGCTTGGGTGGGCGACATCGACTTCAACCACTGGAAATATGACAAAGTGACCGCCGAACGACAGCCGGGCTCCACTTTCAAGCTCTTCGTTTACACCGAGGCGATGAACCAGGGACTAACTCCTTGCGACAAGCGCCGCGACGAATATATCTCGATGCAGGTATACGACAAGATCAAGCACGAGGTGGTAACCTGGACACCTAGCAATGCCAACGGTTCCTTTTCGGGCGACAGCATTCCACTGAAGAGTGCCTTCGCCAAGAGTATCAACTCCGTGGCAGTGCGCCTGGGTCAGGAGATGGGCATTAAGCGCATCATAGAGACCGCCCAAAAGATGGGCATCCAGAGTCCGCTCGACGACGAGCCTTCACTGGCACTGGGCTCGAGCGACGTAAACCTGTTGGAGATGGCTTGCGCCTACAGCACCGTGGCTAACAACGGCAAGCACCACGACCCTGTGCTGGTTACGAAGATTGTGGATCATGACGGCAAGGTGGTATACGAGGGGCCTTCGACCGAAGAGCAAGTGATACCTTACAAGAGTGCCTTCTTGATGCAACAGCTCTTGCAGGGTGGTATCACCGAGCCTGGCGGTACATCGGCCAGCCTAGGCGGATATATCGGCTCTTACAGAGACACCCAGTTTGGCGGCAAGACTGGTACCACCAACAACCACTCCGATGCTTGGTTTATGGGCGTGAGTCCTAAACTCGTGGTCGGTGCATGGGTAGGCGGCGAATACCGATGTCTCCACTTCCGCACAGGAGCATTGGGACAGGGTTCACGCACTGCGTTGCCTATCTGCGGATACTTCCTACAAGCCTTGTTCAAGGATCCTGCATTTAAGCAATATCATGCCAAGTTCGACAAGCCTCAGGACGAGGACATCACGAGCGACATGTACATGTGCGCCAGCTACCAGCCAAAGCCAAAGGTAGAAGCAGCACCTGCCGACAGCACAGACATCAACGAGGAAGTGATTCTCGACGACGATGGCAACCCTATCATCAAGGAGGTTCCTGCCGGACACAGTGACGCCGATGCAACAACGGGCGGCAACGGCTCCGGCACATCGGAAGAGAAGAAAGACAAGAAAGAGAAGAAGAAGACGAAGCCAACAGAACAGCCAGTCAACTTCGACGACCTATAATATAATGTTAAGTGTTAAATGTTAAGTGTTTCAAACCTTTGCCACCTCATCTTGCAAGGGTGCAAAACTAATTTAACATTTAGCACTTAACACTTAACATTGCCCCAAAATGAATATTGACTTAGACAATGCAGAGTTGCAGAACGCACTCCAAATCATACAGTTTACCCGTCGTTCGCTTTTCCTCACCGGAAAGGCGGGGACGGGTAAATCTACTTTTCTGCGCTACATCGCTGCTCATACCAAGAAGAAACACATCGTCCTGGCCCCAACGGGCATCGCTGCCATCAACGCCGGCGGAAGCACCTTGCACAGTTTCTTCAAGTTGCCCTTCCATCCGCTGCTGCCCAACGACAGCATGTACAGCGTGCGCAACATCCGCAACACGCTGAAATACAACTCCGAAAAAATCAAAATTATCCGTGAGGTAGAACTCATCATTATCGACGAGATCAGCATGGTGCGCGCCGACATCATCGACTTCATCGACAAGGTACTGCGCGTGTACTGCCGTAACATGAGGGAGCCTTTCGGAGGCAAGCAACTCTTGCTTGTGGGCGACATCTACCAGCTGGAGCCAGTAGTGAGGGAGGACGACCGCCGACTCCTAGCCCCTTTCTATCGCAGCAGCTTCTTTTTCGATGCCAAGATATTCCAGCAGTTTCAGTTAGTAAGCATCGAGCTGAGGAAGGTGTACCGACAGAGCGACCCCGTGTTCATCAATATTCTCGACCATATCCGCACCTCACAAGTGGCGATGCAAGACCTGCAACGCCTCAACCAGCGTGTGGGTGCCCAACTGGACGAGAGCGACTCTAAGCTTGCCATCACCCTCTCTACTCGCCGAGACACGGTAGACTTCATCAACGACAGCCAGCTCAAACTCCTACCGGGTGAGCCAGTGCTCTTCCGTGGCAACATTCAGGGCGAGTTCCCCGAGAGCAGTCTGCCTACGCCCATCGAGCTCTACCTAAAGACGGGAGCGCAAGTCATCTTCATCAAGAACGACATCGAGCACCAATGGGTGAACGGCACGCTTGGCACCATCATCGGCTTCGACGACGAGGACGATGCCAAGATATACGTCAGGACCGAGCAGGGCCAGGACGTAATGGTGGAGCCTGCCGCCTGGAGCAATATGCGCTACCACTTCAACGAGGTGGAGAAGAAGATAGAGGAAGAGGAAATCGGACGTTACGAGCAGTATCCTCTCCGACTGGCTTGGGCGATAACCGTACACAAGAGCCAAGGCTTGACCTTCAACCAGGTGAAGATTGACTTCACGGGCGGCGTGTTCGCCGGAGGTCAGACCTATGTGGCTCTCTCCCGCTGTACCAGACTGGAGGGTATCAGCCTACAGGAGCCCATCCGCCAAAGCGAGGTATTTGTGAGAAGCGAGGTGAAGCAGTTTGCCCGTCACTACAACGACCAGAACTCCATCAATACAGCCCTCATACAGAGCAAGGCAGACCGTCAGTATCACGATGCGGTGAAGGCGTTTGACCATGGTGACATGCAGGGGGCATTGGACAACTTCTTTCTCGCCATTCACAGCCGCTACGACATTGAGAAGCCATTGGCGAAGCGTTTCATCCGTAGGAAACTGACCAAAAAAATGAGTCTAAGCCAGAGCAAGATGGAGGAACTGAAAGCTGAGAACGAGCGTCTCAGGGAGGAAATCAAGCAGAAGGACGAGGAGAAAAAGAAGCAGGAGAAATTCCTGAAGCGTTTAGCCACGGAGTATGTGATACTGGGTAAGGAATGCGAGAAGGAACACATGAACGAGGCTGCTATTATGAACTACAAGAAAGCTCTCACCCTCTATCCTAGCCATCCAGAGGCGAAGAGAAGACTGAAGAGATTGAAATAGCCAGTGTGAACTTCACACTGGCAAAACTTGCTTGTCTACCCCATTTTTTGTAACCTCTCAAAACCTCATAACTAAAAGTCGTCTTGAAAGGAGCAAAAGCATTCATCATCAAGCTTTTGTCCTTTCAAGGCGACTTTCTGCTCAACCGTACAAGCAAAAACTCTTTCAACCATACAGAACAAACATTTTCTCCTAAATGTGATTGCTTTCAAACTTAGCCAAACTTGCGATGCTTCACCATCCAAACATACACCACGATACAAATCACCACCGAGAGCACGGAACCCAGACAGGTGGCCAAGCCCATCGGATAGAGCGTGTCGGGATAAGCCTCAGAAGCCAGATAGACCAAGGGGATGCGGGCACAGATGATGCTTAGGAAATTGTGGGCAAAGGAGATGATGCTGTAGCCACAGGCCGTGAAGAAACCGCTGAAACAGAAATGAAGTCCTGCGAAGACGCAATCCCATACGTAGCCTCGCAGATACTCGCCACCCATCGCCACCACCTGGGCATCATCCGAGAAGATGCGAACCGCCAAGTCGGGGATAAACTGGAGCACGATGGCTACGATAATTCCGTATGTCGTAGTAAAACCCATCGCATACCACATTGTACGCTGGGCTCGGCTCACCTGCATCGCCCCTATGTTCTGACTGGCAATCGCCGACACCGTAGAGAGCATTGCCGAAGGCACTATAAACACCAAGCCGATGA
>ERZ808242.415-NODE-415-length-31469-cov-10.973897_pt1 | contig 31469 bp, 23 predicted proteins | sample MGYA00521244_ERZ808242 | MGnify/ENA primary metagenome ERZ808242 (study PRJEB31516, sample SAMN03275573) | gut metagenome | biome: mammalia-associated habitat; material: feces | host: Papio cynocephalus | place: Kenya | collected 2012-07-27 ... | reverse complement strand
CGGCCTTGTGGCCGAAGAGGTAGCTGTCACCTAGAGCCTGGACCCATTCCATCGAGACTTCCTTTGCGTTTGCCGCAGGGATGTCATCCAGCACGATCACTTTCTCCACGCAATCCAGCTGCGAGATTATCCTGCGGATTTTCGGAAGTTGCTGGCCAGACACTATAACAAACCTCGACTCAGAATGCATGATTCTGAAAGTCAAGTCATTGCTTTCCTCAAGTTTTACGGAAAGAGGCACATTCACGCCTCCGGCATAAAGGATTCCCAACTCAGTGAGAATCCACATGTTCCTGCCCTCTGAAAGAAGAGAGACCTTGTCTCCCTTATTAAGGCCCATGGCCATGAGGCCGGCAGCGATGCGATAGCCTTCCTTTCGAGTCTGCTCGAATGTTGTCTCGGTCCATTTCCCGTCCACCTTCTCGCGAAGGAACACATGGGAAGAGAACTCGTGGGTGTACTTCTCCACGAATTCGATTATTGTCGGTCTTGTAGCTGACATATTTATTAATTGTTAAAATCCTTGAAAATCCGCCGCGACTTGTTTTGCCGCTCACCAAGCTGATTATTCGTCAATCTGCTTTACCTCCGGGAAGAGGCCGAAGAGTTCAGCGTCTATCTTGTCGGTCACGGTCTGGAAGTCTTCCGGACGATTCTCGAACTTGATGTTGTCCACATCGATGACCAGAAGATGGCCGTCATATTTTGAGATCCAGTCATCGTAGCGTTTGTTGAGGCCCGTGAGGTAGTCAATTCGGATGCTGCTCTCGTATTCCCTGCCCCTCTTCTGGATTTGCGCCACGAGATTAGGAATCGTGGATTTCAGGTAAATCAGAAGGTCAGGCTTGCTGACAAGAGACATCATCAGATCAAACAGATCTGAATAGTTCTCGAAATCGCGGGTACTCATCAGTCCCATGTCGTGAAGGTTAGGGGCGAATATGCGGGCGTCCTCGTAGATCGTCCTGTCCTGAATGATGACATCGCTGCATCTTGAGATGTCCACGACATCCTTGAACCTTTTGTTCAAGAAATATATCTGGAGATTGAACGACCAGCGCTCCATGTCAGCGTAGAAATCGGAAAGATAAGGGTTGAAGTCAACCGATTCGAACTTAGGAGTCCAGCCGTAATGGGCCGCCAGCATCTTTGTCAGCGTGGTCTTGCCACTGCCTATGTTGCCTGCTATCGCGATGTGCATATCCTTGATGTTTATTTTGTTCCGTTATATTACACAGGAAACGTTCATATTCAGAACAATCCTCTACAAAAATAACATTATTTTTCCAATGGGAAAAGTCCGTAGAGTTCCGCATCTATGCGGTCGGTGATGGAGGCGAAGTCCTCGGGACGGTTCTCGAAATCGAGATCGTCCGCCTCGATGGTCAAGACCTTGCCGTCATATTCATCGATCCACTTTTCATAGCGGTCGTTCAGGCCGCTGAGATATTCAAGGCTCATGGTCTGCTCGTAGTCGCGGCCGCGCTTCTGGATCTGAGCCACGAGGTGAGGCACCGACGACTTGAGGTAGATCAGCAGGTCGGGTTTCTTGACCGTGGCGGCCATCACGTTATAAAGATCCATGTAGGTCTCGTAGTCGCGTTTGGTGAGGTTGCCCATGGCGTAGTTGTTGGCCACGAAGATGTGCACGCCCTCGAAGAGGGTCCTGTCCTGGATGATGACATCCTTGCTTCTGGCGATCTCCAGCACGTCCTTGAACCTTTGGGCGAGGAAATATGTCTCAAGATTGTACGACCAGCGGGGGATGTCCTTGTAGTAGTCCTCCAGATAGGGGTTGTAGGTCACCGACTCGTACTTCGGTGTCCATCCGTAATGGGCGGCGAGCATCCTTGTGAGGGTGGTCTTGCCGCTGCCTATATTGCCTGCAATTCCTATGTGCATTGTATAATTATCTATTTCTTCGGTCGCTTCGGCAAGCTCAGTGACCGATGGGATCGATCTCGATTCCGTCTCCGTCCCAGTCCATGTCTTCCTCCGGCTCGTTGAACGGTTGGAGGAACGGATTGTGGGTGCGCTCGTCCGCGATAGTGGTGCGATGCCCGTGGCCCGGAAGCACATCCACATCACCCGGCAGGCCCATCAGTTTGTCCATCACACTGACGATCTCCATGTCGTAATCCCCGCCAAGATGGTCGGTGCGTCCGATGGCACCGGCAAAAAGCGTGTCTCCGCTGAGCAGCACCTTGTCAGGCTCGCAATAGTAGCAGACGCAGCCCGGTGTGTGTCCGGGAGTGGTGATCACCTTGAAAGGAGCGCCTACAAGCGTGTCCAGAATCTCCCCGTCCCGGATGTCAACAGTCTTGATCATGGAAGAATCCGGAGCCGTCAGCCCGAAATCCCTAACGGCGTTCTGGTTGTTGTCCAGCACGATCTTGTCCTCCGGCGACATCAGCACCGGCACTGAATATTCCGCCACGACCTTCAACACCCCGTGAACGTGGTCAAAATGCCCGTGGGTCAACCACACAGCCTTGGGTTTCAACCCCTCGGCAGCGATAAACTCCTTGAGCCTGCCGAACTCCTCCTGCCAATAGCACCCTGGATCCACAATCACACAATTTCCGGCAGCATCCCAAAGCACGTAGCAGTTCTCCCGGAAAGAATTGAATATAAATGTCTTGATGTTCAGTTGATGATCCATAAGCTAATGTCTTTTAAGTTTATTACGATCCGGATCAAATAAAGCCAGTTGAGCCCCGTATCTGGACCAATAATCATCGTATGACACGTGCTCTATCTTTTTCGAAGGTGACAAACCTTCATCCTTGTATTGAATATATTCATTTATCGCGCGACCCACAAAACGAGCAAGATTCACGGGAACAGCGTTACCTATCATCTGCTCCTTATCAGTCTTGTTTCCCAGAAAAATGAAGCCCTCCGGAAACGTCTGAACACGACTGCGCTCCTCGGTCGTCAACGGACGTATGCCATCCAAAGAACTCACCGGGTCTCCGGAATGTAGTTTATATCCCTTAGGCATAGGCCTGTTCACACCTCTTATCGTTGGGCTTGGCTCATAAATGCTGAATATACCACGACGGATGTAACTTCTCGGATGTCTGTAATAATATTCAAAATCAATGGTATCACCGAAATATTCAGCCATCGTCAGTGGTTTTTCAGCAAGGTTTTTTTCGATGAATGGCAACATAAAGCCATCCTCTTCACCCAACTTCCCTATCATAAAGAAACGCTTGCGAGCCTGCGGCACTCCACACAAGCTTGCGTCAAGGACATATTGGGTCATCCCATACCCGGCCTCTTTGAATATTCCTTTGGCCTCTGTCAATTTGTTGGTCTTGACTATACGGGCGACATTCTCCATCACAAACCACTCTGGATGAACCTCTGCGATAATCTTCGCATAGCTGACGGTCAAGTTGCCGCGACCATTATCCTCATTTCGCTTTCCTGCCGAAGAGAAATCCTGACAAGGAGGCCCACCGATAATCATTTCGGGTTCAAATTGCGTCACTGCCCTCACAGATGAATCCACATCGCTCAGGTCTGATTTGATCACCGGGTGACTGAAATTCGCCCTATACACATCAAGAGCCTTGTCCCAATTATCCATGCCGGCCACGACATTATGGCCAGCCAGTTCAAAGCCCTTGCTCATTCCTCCGCAGCCGCAGAACAAATCCACTACAACCATAACTCCACTAATCAAATAAATCGGGACTATTCACGATCACAGCGTCAAAACGCCGCTCCGGGTTCAACAGATTCTGTCCTCCGCCCAAAATGATATTCTTGATCTCACTCTTGCCAACGCGAGGGTGTGTGAGATCCGGAGAGTTCAAAAGTCTCCTAGTCGCTTTGCCCGGAATAGCGAACGCTTTATCATTGGCATTGCCATAAGAGTGATCCTTGACTATTCTGATATAATCAAATGAGTCATAATCAACATAATCCTTAAGCATAAGATAAATCCAGATCAGGGATCTCTGGAAACGCGAGATTTCAGAGGCACTGATGTCCCCACCTGTATAACACATATGCATGATGGCAAGGTTTGACCAGACAAAAACATCCAGGCAATCCTCAGCCAGCTTTCCGTTTATCATCTTCCATACAGGTTGGACAACTAGCGGAGATTGTTTATTGCAGATCAGTTTAGCGACACTGGCCACAGCTGATTCTATTTTCATATAATGAGGCAGAACCTCACCAGCCTCTCCCCAATGATTGATTTTAGGGACAGTGTTCAAGATTCTGCGCAAAGTGTTCTTGTCTGCGTCCGATTGAAATTGCTCACAAATGCTGCAAGCCAAAAAACAGATTGTCGGAGGCCTTACCACAATCTCACAACTGAATTTCTCCTCTGAAAGTTTTTTTGTTGTGTTGTCAGGCAGCGCGGTTAGTTTTACCTCCAAACCGATAAGATTCTCATTGGTGGTGCGGTTCACCATCACAAGATCTATCTTTTCGCGATTTCCTGTGTAATACTTCTCAAATGCGGAGAAACCGGACTCAAAATTATAGAAGGCATCTTCTGAAAGAGGATCTATCCCGTACAAATCCGCACCGGATATATACTTATGGACCAGATTATTATCTTCATCGACACAAAGGTAAACAGGTTCAATCCCCTTGTTTGACATATAAGCTACAAGAGAAGCAGGAAAAGAACTATTGAATATATTCTTTCCCCAATTAGCCTCTTTTGTGTAATCCCTGCTGGAATGTCTTTGTCCAAACAGGCCAGGTTTAATATCTTCCATCATACAGCACAAGCTCAACAAATGAAGTTTAAACTTTGTTTAGAAACAAAGATACATATTTTCGTTAAATTTGCGGAATAAAGCGGAAACGATGAGCAAGAAAGAATATATCGAGATCCGGGGGGCGGAAGCGCATAACCTCAGGGGGGTGAACGTGGACATTCCCAGAGGGGACTTGGTGGTTGTGACGGGACTTAGCGGCAGCGGGAAATCCTCGCTGGCGTTCGACACTATCTACGCGGAGGGGCAGAGGCGGTACATGGACACGCTCTCGACCTATGCCAGGCACTTCATGGGAGTACTGGAAAAGCCCGAAGTTGAGAGCATCACGGGGCTGAGTCCGATCATCGCGATAGAGCAGAAAACAACGGGGAACAACCCTCGCTCGACCGTCGGAACTATCACCGAGATATTCGATTTCCTGCGCCTCCTTTACGCCAGGGCCTCACGGGCATATTCACCGGTCACGGGCAAAGAAATGGTGCGCTACACCGACGCGCAGATCGTGGACCTCATAATGAATGAATATAAGGGGAAGAAGTGCTACCTGCTTGCTCCGCTGGTTGTGGGCCGCAAGGGACACTACCGCGAACTGTTCGACCAGCTCCGCAAGCGCGGCTACACCGATGTCAGAGTGGACGGGAATATCCTCCCGCTGAACGAAGTGGAGGCTCTGGACCGCTACAAGAGCCATTTCATCGAGCTGGTTGTGGACAAGCTCAAGCCTTCGGAGGGTGACGAGAAGCGGGTCCGGGACTCCGTGATGACAGCGCTGAACCTCGGCAAAGGCTCGGTCGCCCTGCTGGAGTTCGGCTCTGACAAACTCCGCCATTTCTCCAAGCATCTTGTCGATCCTGATTCGGGAATATCCCTGCAGGAGCCGGCGCCACACTCTTTCTCATTCAACTCCCCAGAAGGCTACTGCCCTCATTGCAAAGGCCTTGGAATGATAGTGGATGTGAATATGGACACGATCATCCCGGACCGTTCTGCCTCGATAGCGGACGGTGGGATAGTTCCGCTGGGGAAGATGCGCGAGACCAAGAAATATGACGTGATCCGCTCCATAGCCCGGAAATACAACTTCTCCCTGTACGACCCCATCGACTCGATTCCCGACGAGGCGATATCCCACATCATATTCGGAAGCGACGAATTGTTCCGTGTCGGGGAAGGCGGCATGTCCGAAATGGTCACGTTCGACGGAATCGTGGAGGACATCGATGACAAGATTGTGTGTCCTGTCTGCCATGGCACCAGACTGAACGAGAACGCCCTCTGCTTCAGGATTGACGGCAAGACCATCGCAGAGGTGGCCGCCATGGAGATGACCGAGCTCAAGTCCTGGTTCGCGTCCCTGCCGGGGAAGCTGAACACAAGAGAGAACAACATAGCCCGTGACATCCTCAAGGAACTCAACGAAAGGGTTCAGTTCATGCTGGACGTAGGCCTTGACTATCTGTCACTTGATCGCCCGACAGCTTCGCTTTCCGGCGGCGAGGGGCAGAGAATCAGGCTCGCCACGCAGATCGGCTCGAAGCTCGTCAACGTCCTCTACATACTGGACGAGCCGTCAATCGGGCTGCATCAAAGGGACAACCGCAAGCTGATCAATTCATTGAAAGAGTTAAGAGACGAGGGCAATTCCGTGATGGTCGTGGAACACGACTACGAGACTATGATGAATGCCGACTGGCTGGTGGACGTTGGTCCCGGCGCTGGTGAAAAAGGCGGAAGAATATGCCTGAACGCCCCTCTGAAGGCTCTGATGGAATATTCATCGGACAATGGGAAAGTGCCGGCTTCGCTGGATAAGGAGACCGCCCGGCACTGCATATTCGGAAAGTCAAAGACTCTGGATTACCTTCAGGGGAAGGATTCCATTCCGGTACCGTCCGTACGCCGCACAGGCAGCGGCAAGTTCCTCAGCATCAAGGGCGCCCGCGGCAATAACCTGAAGAACGTGTCTGTGAACTTCCCGCTGGGATGCTTCATCGGAATCAGCGGAGTCAGCGGAAGCGGCAAGTCAACGCTCATCAACGAGACTCTGATGCCGATTCTCAAGAACAAGTTCTACAGGGCGAAGATGCGTCCTTTGGCCTACGATTCGATCGAGGGTGTCGAGAACATCGACAAGCTGATCGAGATCGACCAGAGTCCGATCGGACGTTCGCCGAGATCGAACCCGGCCACATTCACGGGTGTGTTCAACGACATCCGCAACCTGTTCGCCGACACTCCTGACGCAAAGGTGCGCGGGTTCAAGGCCGGGCGGTTCTCGTTCAACGTGGCCGGTGGCCGCTGCGAGGCCTGCAAAGGTGCCGGTATCAAGGTCATAGAGATGAACTTCCTGCCGTCAGTAAATGTGCTTTGCGACGAGTGCAGGGGCAAGAGGTACAAGGAGGACACACTGGCCGTGCATTACAAGGGCAAGAGCATCAACGATGTGCTTGAGATGCCGATCAGCGAGGCCTACGAGTTCTTCAAACCGATTCCGTCCATCGCCCAGAAACTGAAGGCGTTGGTCGATGTAGGCCTCGGCTACGTTCATCTCGGCCAGTCAGCCGTGACGCTTTCCGGAGGTGAGAGCCAGCGTATGAAACTGGCCGCCGAACTATTCCGCAAGGCCACCGGCAACACCCTGTACATTCTGGACGAGCCGACGACAGGACTTCATTTCGAGGACATCAAAGTGCTGCTGAGCGTCCTCCAACAACTTGTCGATCAAGGCAACACGGTAATAATCATCGAGCACAATCTGGATGTCCTCAAGAGTGTCGATTACATCTTCGACCTCGGCCCCGACGGAGGACGAAGAGGCGGCCGGATTGTCGCCCAAGGCACCCCTGAAGACCTCTCCCGGAACCCAGCCTCCGTCACCGGCCCGTTCCTCAAGGAGATTCTCGGATAGGAAAAGTGTAGATTCGCATTGCGAAATTCTGTGGAAAAGTGTAGATTTGCAGGGTAATATTTCACAGAAAAGTGTCAAATAAATGCTACACAGAAAGATAGAAGGATACCTTGAGGACCATCTAAAGTCCGAGACTGACCGGATTCTGATTCTGGAAGGAGCCAGACAAGTAGGCAAGTCGTTCATAATACGCAGAGCAGGAGAACGATTGTACGAGAACTTCATCGAAATCAATTTCGTGAAAGATGACGAAGGGCCTCAGTTGTTCAAGGAGATCAGAACCACCGAGGAATTCTACTTTGTTTTGAGTTCAATCCACGGCAAGAATCTTGACTCCTATAAGAATACGCTTGTCTTTCTTGACGAAATCCAGCACTACCCACAGTTTCTCACCCTGCTGAAATTTCTCCGGGAAGACCATAGGTTCCGTTTCATAGCGAGCGGCAGCCTATTAGGACTTACTTTACGGGAAACAACTTCTATCCCCGTCGGCAGCATCATCATAAAATCAATGTACCAACTTGATTTCGAAGAGTTTTTGCTTGCAAACAACTTCGGCTCTGACACGCTGGCGACACTCAGGCAAAAGATGGAGAAAGGTGAAAGCATAGACGTGGCTATGCACAATTATCTTATCGACCAATTCCGGCGCTATCTTCTTGTCGGAGGAATGCCGGATGCCGTGAATGAATATCTTGCCTCACATAATATCGTAAAAGTCAGAGAAGTACAGGAAAGCATAAGGACTCTCTACGAAGTCGATGCGACAAAATACGAGGAAGACAACAATAAGTCACTTCTCATAAGGCGTATCTACAATATGATTCCGTCACAGATGGAAAACAAGAAAAAAAGAATTGTGGCAAAAGACATACGGGGCAAGGTTGGAGACAGGTTCGACAACTACCGGGAAGAATTCGAGTACCTGACATATTCAGGAATCGCCCTTAATGTCAACTCCATATCGAACCCCAAGTACCCTCTGTCCGAGTCCGTCCACAAGAATCTTCTCAAGCTCTATCTGAACGATGTCGGACTACTTACGGCACAACTCTACAGAAACAATGTCCGTCCGGTTCTTTCGGACGAGGAGGGTGTGAACCTTGGTTCCGTCTATGAAAGTGTCATCGCTCAGGAACTAAAGGCGCACGGACACAATCTCTTCTATTACGACAACAAGCAGAAAGGAGAGGTCGATTTTCTGATTGATGACTATAAGAATACAAGCGTTCTGCCGATCGAGGTCAAATCCGGGAAGAATTATACCATCCACAGCGCCATTGACAACCTGCTGAGTGTTTCAGACTACAACATCAAATCCGGACTCATCCTGTCAAACTCCCGAGAGATACGCACTTCCGGAAAGATAACATATATGCCTGTCTATTACATTATGTTCATCAATGCCGATCAGGTTGATGAAAGCCGGATCTACTTTTAACGCAACCACGGTTACTGTAACCGCCGTTACAATAACAAGAAAGCAAAAGACACACAATGTAACCGTGGCGGTCAAGAGGTTGAAAATCAATAAAAAGACACACCCTCCTTCTACCCGATACGGGCAGGAGGAGGGTGCGTCATAATATTCATTTACAGGAGCTTGCGCTCCACGGCATCTATCGTTCCCAGGCGAGGGCGGAGGCACCGAGGATGGCGGCGTCTGACTCTTTGAGCTGGGAGTAGACGAGCTGGACCTTGTTCTTCCAGAGAGGGAGGACGTTGTCGTTCATCGAACGGAGAATCGGTTCGGTGAGGAACTCCTTGCTTCTGGCGAGACCGCCGAAGAGGACGATGGCCTCTGGAGCGGAGAACGCGATGAAGTCTGCGAAAGCCTCTCCGAGGAGAGTGCCGGTATATTCAAAGATCTTGATGGCAAGGGCATCGCCTTCCTTCGCGGCCTCGTAGACATCCTTCGAGGTGATGTTGTCAAGGCTGCGGAGAGATGACGGCTCATTGCTCATGTCAAGCCACTCACGGGCGGTTCTGGCGACTCCGATCGCAGAGCAGTAGGTCTCAAGGCAACCGTTTTTGCCGCAGTTGCAGTGGCGGCCGTTGTGGCGCACGATTGTGGTGTGGCCAAGCTCACCGGCGAATCCGTCGTGGCCATAGACCATCTCGCCGTTGATGACGATTCCGCTGCCGACACCGGTGCCGAGGGTGATCATGATGAAATTTTTCATTCCCCTCGCAGCGCCGTAGGTCATCTCACCCATCGCGGCGGCGTTGGCGTCATTGGTGAGGGTCACAGGGATTCCGCCCATCGCCTCGGTAAGCATCTTCGCGAAAGGTATCGACCCGGCGCGTCCCCACGAAAGGTTCACAGCGTTCTCAACCTCTCCGGTGTAGTAGTTGGCGTTTGGGGCTCCGACTCCGATTCCACGGATCTGGCCCTCAGCGTTGGCGTCAGCGATTATCTTCTTCAAAGCAGTCGCCAACTCCGCTATGTAAGGTTCGACCTCAGTGTAGGAGTCCGAACGGATCACCGTCTGTGCCAGCACTGTGCCGCGGGCATCGACCACACCGCATTTGGTGGTCTGACCACCGACATCTATTCCTATTACTAAATTCTGTTCCATAATTTTTATGATTAGTCCCGGCAAATCATGTTTACCGGGACTGATTACCAATTAAGCTGTCTTTTTTACTTTGGAACCGAAGAGGGCGTACCAGAGGATGTAGGCAACAGCGATGATGACAACAACATAGCTGACAAGGTAGCCTGAGAAATCAGCGACAGCACCCTGGATGAGAGGAAGGATACCTCCACCGCAGACCATCACCATGAACAGACCGGAAGCGATTGAGGTGTATTTGCCAAGTCCCTCAACAGCAAGGTTGAAGATGGCTCCCCACATGACTGAGGTACAGAGACCGCAGAGAATGAAGAACATCACACCGATAGGAATCTCAGCAAGGGAGAACGAAAGCTGCGAGGTGATAGCTGGGAACTTGACGGTTGTCGTGCCTCCAAGTATCATTCCAAGGAGAAGGAATACGATAGCGACAGTTCCGACAAATGCAACCATGGCGCGGCTGGAGACCTTGCCACCCACGGAAGCACCTACAAGACGACCTACAAGCATAAGGAACCAGTACATTCCGACGATTGTTCCGGCCACTGCGGCGCTGACGCCAAGTTCCGGTGTCATTGTCATATACAGATTAACGAAATTAGGGATTCCGACCTCGACTCCGACATACAGGAAGATCGCGATGATTCCAAGAACGAAGTGTCTGAACGACAGGGCGCCCTTGACATTCTCACTGAGGGTGAGCTTGCTGGAGTCACCGGATACGGCCGTAGCCTCGTGCTCTGGCTCAGGAATCTTAGACACGGCGATGATGAGAAACGCAAGCGCGAATATACCCATGGCAATGAAAAGCGCCGGGTTCGCGTCGGAGATCTGAGTGTCATTCGCAACGTCACCGATGAGGTAACCTACAAGAACCGGCACGATAGTGGCGCTCAGCGAATTGCAGGACCCTCCCCACTGAATGAGCTGGTTGCCTCTGTTGCCGCCTCCGCCAAGGGTGTTGAGCATAGGGTTGACAACCGTGTTGAGCATGCACATTGAGAAACCTGAAACGAATGCACCGAGAAGATAGACGGCGAAGCTGCCGGCGATTCCTGAAAGGAATGTGATGCCGACTCCGATGAAGCCTACGGTCACTGCCGCGAGAGCTGTGAACTTGTAGCCTTTCTTGGACAGAATCATACCGGCTGGCAGACCCATGAACGCATAGGCGATGAAGTTGGCCGCATTGCCCAGCTGGGACATGAAGTTTGACGCCGCGAACTGCTGCTTCACGATGACCCCGAACGGATTCTGGAATCCGGTCACAAAGGAGATCATCGCAAACAGGAAGAACATGATCACAATAGCGAAGATGTTACCTTGTTGTTTTTTTTCCATTTGTAAGATGTTTTATGTTATCGAAAATAATTTCGTGGCATATTCCACAAATTTAGCAAATTAATTTCAAATTTGACCGAATGGCTTTAAAAATCCGTCTTGCGGAATGAGCTTTATAGGATTATTGCTAACTTTGAGCAAAGAAAACAATGAATATGAAAACGATAATCGATGTTAACGCCCATCTGCACACACCGTACTCATTCAGCGCCTTCAAAGACGTGAGGCAGGCTCTTGACATGGCCGCCGCGGAAGGTGTCGGAGTGGTGGGAATCAACGACTTCTACAGCCTTGACGGCTACAGGGAGTGGAATGACGAATGCGCCGCAAGGCATCTCTACCCTCTTTTCAACATTGAGTTCATCTCTCTCAACAGTGAGGATCAGGCAGCGGGACTGAGGGTCAACGACCCGAACAATCCCGGGCGCACCTACCTTAGCGGGAAAGGGGTGGCTTATCCGGTGATTCTCCGCGAGAAAGAGGCTCAGATGCTTGCCGATGTGAGGGCGGAGTCCAACGCCCAGGTCGAGAGGATGTGCGCGAAACTCAACGCTCACCTTGACAACGTAAAGGCAGGGTTTGGTGTTGATTTCAGAAAGGTTGTGAAAGATATGACCAAAGGGTCAGTCCGAGAGAGACATCTTGCCAAAGGATTGAGACACGCGGTGGAGTCGAAACATAAAGAGACCGGTGACAGGCTCGCCCTCTACGAAAGAATCTTTGGAGGGCAGCCGCTGAAATCCGCTCCGGACAACGAAGCGGCGGTGGAGAACGAGATCAGAAGCAAGCTGCTCAAGGCCGGAGGCGCGGCTTTCGTGCCGGAGGATCCGAAGGCGTTCCTGCCGATGGAGACCGTCTGCCAGATCATCAAGGCTGCCAGGGGAATCCCGACCTACCCGTTCCTCGCTGATGATGCGAATGGCAACTTCACCGACTTCGAGGGAGATCTCCAGAAAGCGGCAGACACGCTGAAAAAGCGCGGCATCAAATCGGTGGAATTCATCACGACCCGCAACACGACCGCCGTGCTTGAGGAATATTCCGGCTACCTTCAGGACGAGGGTTTCATCGTCACTTTCGGCTCGGAGCACAACACCCCGGCGCTGGAGCCGATCCGTCTGCGCACACGCGACAACGCCGAAGGACTCAGCGAGAAACTGCGCGAGACCAACTACCGCGGAGCGTGCGCGGTCGCTGCACATCAGGCGGGTCTTGGATCCATCGAAGCGGGAGACGAGCTGATCCGCAAGACCTTAGGCATTTAGGAATATGCCGGTTCGGCAGACAGAACACATAACTAAGACACGAATATGACACAGATTGAAGATCTTATCGCGATTTCCCGGAAGTTCGGACAGGACTCCAGGTTCGTGATCGCAGGAGGTGGAAACACTTCCTACAAGAATGAGGATAAGCTTTGGGTGAAGGCCAGTGGCCATGCACTCGCAACGATAACTGAGGACGGTTTCGCTGTCCTTGACAGGGCCCTTCTGAATCCGATGGGCGAAAAGGCTTACAGTGATGACACGACGCTCCGTGAGGAGCAAGTCAAGAACGACCTCGCGATCGCCTGCCTGACAAAGGACAGAAGGCCGTCCGTGGAGACATCCCTGCACAACTGCATGGGATTCGCCTTTGTGGTTCACCTCCATCCTGCCCTTGTCAACGGCCTGATGTGCTCGGTGAACGCCGAGGCGTCCTGCAAGGAACTCTTCCCGGAAGCACTTTACATTGAATATACAGACCCTGGCTACACGCTTTTCAAGAAAGTCTATGACCGGATAAAAGCTTACAAGGCAGCCCACGGCAAGGAGCCGCAGGTGATATTCCTCCAGAACCACGGAATATTCGTGGGCGGTGACACCACGGCGGAAATCGAGGGAATATATTCAGGGATCATTGAGAAACTTGAAGGCAAGGTCGCGGCTCTTCCAGAGGGAGACACCGTTGTCTCTGAGACCGTCACGGATGTCGTTCCGGCTATCCGGCAGATGCTCTCACGCTCCGGCAGGGGGTTCAAAACCTTGAAAATCACCAAGAACGCTCTTGTGGACTTTTTCATTGACGGTCGCTACGAAAAAATAGCCAAGCCGTTCACACCGGACATCATCGTGTACTGCAAAAGCGTCTACATATTCATTGACGCTGTGTCGGACGAGGAGATTCTGAAGCAGGCTGAAGAGAAGATCGAGGATTTTGTCAGCGAAAGGGGTTACACGCCTAAGGTTCTGCTGATCAAGGGAATCGGCCTCGTGGCCGTGGGAGATAACGCCAAGAACGCCCAGATCATCACCGATGTGTTCACCGATGCGATGAAGGTTGCTTTCTTCGCCCAAAATTTCGGTGGAGAACATCCGATGGAGCAGGCTTGGATTGACTTCATCGACAACTGGGAGGTTGAGAATTACCGCCGCAAAGTAGCCTCAAACGCATCAAAAGGTCGTGTGGAAGGCCGCACGATCATCGTGACCGGAGCCGCACAGGGATTCGGAGAGGGTATAGCCCGCGAGTTGATGGCACAGGGAGCCAACATCGTGGTCGCCGACCTCAACGAGACGACCGGCGAGAAGACCGCCGCAAGCTTCAACGAGAAGGCCGGAGCCAACAAGGCCATATTCGTAAAGACTAATGTCGCAGACATGGAAAGCCTCCATAACCTGATGAGGGAAACCATCTTGAATTTCGGTGCGCTGGACGCGTTCGTCAGCAACGCTGGAGTGGTCCGCGCCGGTGGATTGGACGTGATGACTCCGGAGAACTTCGAATTCGTCACCAAGATCAACTACGAGGCCTACTTCTTCTGCGCCAAGGCCGCCTCTCACATAATGAAGATCGAGACAAAGTACGATCCTGAATATTTCGCTGACATCATCCAGGTCAACAGCAAGAGCGGACTGCGCGGCAGCAAGGCCAATTTCGCCTACGCCGGCGGCAAGTTCGGAGGAATAGGCTTGACCCAGTCCTTCGCACTTGAGCTCGCGCCTTACAGGGTGAAAGTCAACAGCATCTGCCCGGGCAACTACTACGACGGGCCGCTTTGGAGCAACCCGGAGAACGGGCTGTTCATCCAGTACCTCAACGCAGGGAAGGTCCCTGGAGCGAAGACGGTACAGGACGTAAAAGATTACTACCTCGCCCAGGTGCCAATGCGCAAGGGCTGCAACCCTGTGGACGTCTGCAAGGCCATCCTCTACGCCATCGACCAGACCGGAGAGACCGGACAGGCCATCCCTGTCACAGGTGGCCAGGTCATGCTGGCATAAATGTAAATCCGAGAAGCCACCTTGCATTCGAAAGAATCGAAGCGGCTTCCAATGTAATTCATTAATATTATGAAACAACTTGACGTAAATCTGATGCATCCAGCCGAGCAGATCGCAATCATCATCGGCAGGATCTATCGCAGCGAGATGACCACCACCTCCGGCGGAAACCTCTCCATTATGGACGAGAACGGAGACATGTGGATCACTCCGGCAGCGATTGACAAAGGTTCGCTGACTCCTGCGGACATTATGTGCGTGAAGGCCGACGGCACCATCGTAGGCCCTCACAGACCTTCTTCCGAGTACCCGTTCCACAAGGCCATCTACAAGATGAACCCGCATATTCATTCTGTGATCCATGCCCATCCTCCAGGACTGGTGACATTCAGTATGGTCCATCAGGTGCCTGACACGAGCATAATTCCTCAGGCGCGAGAGACCTGCGGCCCGGTGGGATTCGCTGAATATGCCCTCCCGGGAAGCGAGCTTCTGGGGAAGAAGATTGTGGCTGAGTTCAAGAAGAATCCAGACTACAAGGCTGTCATTATGGAAAACCACGGAGTAGTGGTTGCCGGTAATGACATCGCCGACGCTTACCAGAGATTCGAGACCCTTGAGCTTTGCGCCCGCACTATCCTGAACGCCAAGACTTTGGGCGAGCCTAAGTACCTCAGCGAGGATCAGATACTCCAGCATGAGAAAGCTGTCAACACTCCGTTCCAGCACTTCATGAACGTGGAGCATCCGTCCGACGAAAGGGCAATCCGCGCTGAGATCTGCAAGATTGTCCGCAGGGCATGCTCGCAGGGCCTTATGTGCAGTTCTTACGGCACCGCATCCGTGCGCTGGAGAGGCAATGACTTCCTCATCACCCCGTCCAGCATGCAGCGTTGGGATCTTGAGCCGGAGGACATCGTTCAGGTAAAGGACGGAATGGTTGAGGCGGGAAAGAACGCAAGCCGTTCGGTAGCGCTCCACTATGAAATCTACCGTCGCAACCCGAAGGTCAACTCGATCATCTTGACACAGTCACCAGCCTTGATGGGATTCTGCACGACCGGTGTGAAATTCGATGTGCGCACGATTCCTGAAAGTTGGATATTCCTTCAGGACATCCCTACATTCCCGTTCGGAAGCCAGTACAACGAGCATCTGCCCGAACTCGCCGACGAGTTCAAGCACAGGCCGTTCGTGATGCTGGAGAACGATTCTGTTGTTGTGACAGGTGATCAGCTGATCAACACGTTCGACCGCCTTGAAGTGGCCGATTTCAGTGCCCGTTCGCTGATCCTTGCCGCTCCGCTCGGCAAACTGAACCCGATCACCGATGAGGAGATCGAGGAACTCCGCGTGGCGTTCCACGTGGGAGAATAGTTAAAGCAGACATATACTGCCTCCGGTGGTCCTCCCCACTTCGTGCTGCTCGCTATGAAGATCCTGTGGATCTTCATTAATTGCTCACGACCTCCCTCTTCGGGAGCCAAAGCCACCTACGGCAGTATATGTCTGCTTTAGCCAAAGTATAACTGTAAAACAACTGCCACTTAGAGATACTCTGCGACCGGAATGACATATTCAAAGGTCGCAAGTCGTATCAGACCTTACTCGCCGGCGATGATCTTGGCGTCCTCCTTACGGTCTATTCCGACACGCTTCTCGAAGCGCTCGCGCCTTTCGAGGAGGGTTTCCTTATGACGGATAACCCAATTCTCAATGTAGATGGCCGCGCAGGAGAGGAAGAAGTAAATGATCGTCTGAAGCACCATCGCCTTCATCTGCACATCAGCGGCTCCCATGTCACCACCCGCAGTGCTGAGGTTGATGAAGCCCTGCGCTCCGAATGTTGACGGAAATATGTAGGAGAACCATTTCCAAAACTCAGGGAATGCGATTGTCGGCCAAGAGCAGCCTGTCAGGAACAGTGCCACCGGAGACATCGCAAGGAAAAGCACGAAAACGGACTCTCTTCTTGTGATCAGTGTGCTCCATGTCATGCTGAAGAACACACAGTCCGTGATGAAGAACACCAGCAATGCCAGCACGTCATGGAACTCCCCTCTTTGAGGGATTCCGAATATGGCCGGCACGATGAATGCGATGTACATGCCCACGGCAAGGTACAACAGCCAGTAGGCTCCTCCACGGCCAAGAACCACACGTCCGACACCGTGTCCTTCAAGTCTGTCAGGAAGCGAGGCGAAGCTGCGGTTCCTCTCCCTTGCGGTTCCGACCAGCAGCGACATTCCGTAGAACAACGTCTGCTGAATGATGATCATCAGAATGGCCGAAATCAGGAAGAAACTGTAATTGAAGGCCCTGTTGTACGGGTTGTTGTCCTCGTACCCAAGCGGTTTCACGGTCTGCGAAATCTGTTGCTCAGACATACCGGCTGAGGCAAACCTCTGCATCTGAATCTGCCCGACCTCGTGCAGCATCACAAAGTTGGTGGCCATCAGGGCGTTCTTGTAGTATAGGAAACTACTCATGTCCGCATAGACGGAGAATGTCGCAGTCTCATTTCTCGCAAGTTTCTCGGTGAAATCAGAAGGGAAATAGATGATACCGTTGACCTTGCGTTCCTGCATCATCTTTTCCGCCTCGGCCATATTCACACATTTGGCGGCGACCTCCACCTCCCTGGTGGCGTCTATCTCCCTTATGAAGCGATGGCTGTCCGGGCTGTCACAATTGTCAACCACCGCGACCGGTGTGTCCGAAAGGATACCGTTCAGATAGACGACATTGTACAACAGCGGATAGGCCAGACCCGCGACAAGGAAAATCAGCAGCACACCACTGTCAGAGAAAATCTGTCGGAACTCATGACAGAATATGCCCCAGAAGTCCTTGATCCATGTTTTTAAGTATGAATATTTCATGTCACTTAGTCTTTAGGGAAGTTCTGATGAATATAAGCCTTCTTCAGTCGTGTCAACCCGATGAGAGGCACGAGGATGAACAGAAGCAGATATATCGCCTGCTTCCACCATCCGGCGAACCCTGCTCCGAAAAAGGCCTCCTGAACATAGAATTCATAGTAATGCCTCAGCGGGAACGCGGCGGCTAACCCCTGAATGTAAGGTGGCATCGCCTCAATCGGAAGTGTAAATCCTGAAAGCGAGAATCCTAGCACGCTGTAAAGGGCACCGATACTCAAAGCCAACCTCGGCACCGGGAGCATCTCAAGGATGAAGATCGCGACCGCTTCACTAGCTAAAATCATCAAGAATATTCCCAAGAACATGTTCCAGATTGATCCGGCTAGCGGGAAATGCAGCCGATGGTACATCAGCAAGATAAGGATCAGCCCTAACGCTGAGAATGTCAGTGTCCAAACAAGCAGCTTGCCGGCAATTGCGGAAACAATGGAACCTCCCGAAGTCTGAAGCAGATGACGGGAAGTACCGTACTTCAGCTCTGCACCTAATGAATATATCAGGACGATTATCACTATCATTTCCAACACTCCCGGCAGAAGAACACTGCTCAGGTAATAGCCATAGTTGGTCGTGGTGTTGCCAATCTGATGCAAATCCACATTGACAGGCTGGATCATGCCCATGATCTGGCTGTCATTGTAACCTCTCGCCCTGAACGCCTCTCTCTGCACGGCTCCGTTGGTCAGGTTGACCATCGTGAGCAGATCCTTCCATGCCAACGCTCCACTGACGAAGTACAATCCGTTGACATAGAACGTGATCTTAGGCTGTCTGTTTGCCTGGATGTCATCATTCATCCCTACCGGAACGACACACACAGCTGCAATCTTGCCTCTGTTCATGTCCTCTCTTGCAGCGGCGAACGAATCATAGTGGATGACCTTACCTAATTGAGTAGCATCCAACTGCTGACAGAAATTCCGTGAGGTTGAAGAATAATCATAATCCACAAGACCGATCGGAACATCACTAGGCAGGCCAGCCTTCAGGAATGTCAGAAAGAATATGGCGCAGAACGCGACCACGCCCACCGAACCCAGAAGATAGAGCGGACGCTGCCGGATTATCCTGAGTTCGCGGCGCGCTACCGCAATGATTCTCTGCCAATTGTTGTTCATGATTCCCTTATTTTACGATGGCGGACATGCCAGGACGGATTCCGTCAACTTTGACATCCGGAACAGCCCTGACCTCAAAAGTCTTGGCATCGTACATTCCTGTCTCCTTGGTCGCTTTCCATGTAGCGTAAGACTCTCGTACAGCAACATAGTTGACAGTTGCGGGAACCTCCTTGCCGTCAAGCGCCGGGATGATTACAGTAATCTTGTCACCCTGCTTCATGCCGTGGAGATAGTCCTCACGGACATTGAACGTGAACCAGATGTCGTTCAGATCGGTTACACTGGCAACAGGAGCGCCCTGACCGACAAGTTCACCGACCTTAGGAAAGACAGCAGAAATGATTCCGTCTGAAGGAGATGTCAGGTACAGCTCTCCCAAGTAAGACTCAACCTCCATCAACGCACCATTGGCTTGGTCAACAAGAGCCTGAGCTGAGGCCTTGTCCTCCGCGCGAGCGCCGTTCACCGCCATGTCATACTGACTCTTTGCGGCTTTTGTCTGAGCAACGGCTGCATCATACTTGGCCTTGACCTCATCGTATTTCTGGGCGGCGATCACTTTCTGGTCATAAAGTTTCTGAATCCTGTCGAAAGACTTCTTCATCACGTCTTCCTGCACGAGGGCTGTCTGATAAAGCTCGTAGGCGCCGGCTATCTGCTCCTTGCGGGCACCGTTCTGGGCTTTCCTGCTCTGCGCGCTTACGGCGGCCTTAACGGCGTTTGCCTGAGCAAGTTTCGCGCGGACCTCAGGAGAATCGATGAACGCTACGGTGTCTCCCTTGTGAACCATCTGGCCTTCCTTGACATACATCTCCTCGATTCTGCCAGGGACCTTGCCGGAGACTCTATATTCACTGGCCTCGGCCTCCCCCTGAATTACCAGTGGCTTCGGCTTTGAAACGAAATAGCCGATGATGGCTATCAGAAGAATGATCACAATAAGCGCCACAATGCCAATCACCAGATTGTAGCTTTTCTTTTCCTTTTCCATAATATTCTTAGTTTTTTATTATTATCTGTTGACTATTTTCCCTGAACGTGGTTGTTACCCTCGGCCTTGTTGAGGTTTGCCGCAAGCATCTGAAGTTCGATTCCCGCGTCAATATATTCAGAATGAGCCTTGAGCCATGCGGTCTGGGCGGCGAGGGCGATGTTCGTCTCGATCACACCTTCCTCGAAGCCCACTGTGGCGGTACGAAGGTTCTCTTCGGCGCTCGCAAGGTTGTTCTGAGCCATCGTGAGTTTTTCGAACGCCTCGCCTTCCTGCTTGCGGAGCTGGGTGACCTGAAGGTTGATCAAATTCTTGGCGTCCTCCAGCTGAGTCCTGTAAAGAGTTGCCTCAGCCTTTGCCTTACGTGTCTTGCTCAGAGCCTCGAAACCATGGAATATAGGAATATTGACCATCACACCGGCATTGAAGAAACCACCCCAATCCTTCTGGAAGCCTTTCTTAAGATTAGGGTTGGTCACTGAATATCCCGCCATCAAAGCAATCTTCGGCATCATGTCGGCCCTCGCCACCCTAACCTTTCCGTCGTAAATCTTGGAGGCAAGCTCAAGACTCTTTGTCTCAGGTCTGTCGGCATAAATCTGTTCAAGATCCTTCCCTGCGCCCATCTGCGGAACAGGTATGTCGGAAAGTTCCTCGTCCGCAAGAACGATCTCAGAATTGAGATCAAGGCCTATCTGCTTGCAAAGCAGCATCTTCGCAAGCGTCAAACCATTGTCGGACTTTGTCTTGAGCATGTCCGCCTCATTGGCCTTCACCTTTATCTGAAGAGCGTCGGACTCAGTTGCCACTCCTTCCTTTACAGAGAGATCGACGTCATGCTCCATCTTGTGAAGCAGGTCGGCATAAGCGTCCGCAAGTTTCTTCTTGTTCGCGATGGAGACAATCTGCCAATATGCCTGGTCGACATCCACGATCACCTGCTGGTACTGCTGCTCGTACTGGGTTTTTGACAGTTCCTCTGCCAACTTGGCAATCTTGTTGGCCGCCACTATCTTTCCGCCCATGAACACAGGCTGCTGAACCGTCACTGCTCCGGCGAAGATATTCTGGAGATCAGGATGGAAGGCATCATCAATCTCTTTCCCCAATGCATTTATGGTCTGAGACATGTCAGTCTGGGACAACGCTCCGAGAACCGTCTGCCACATCGGGCTGTTGGCGTACTCAAGAGCCGCGGCCGGATTGGATTTGATGGCGGTCATAAGGTTCTGGGCGAAACTTTGGGTCTGCGAATGAACCAGAGTACCCATGTTCTGAAGTTTCTGGGAAGTGGCGTCGCTGACAAGGGCGATGTCATTGGCGTTGTAAATGTATGCGCCGGTGGCCGAGATGTTCGGAAGATAATTCGCAAACGCTATCTTACGGTCGTAGCCGGCCATCTCGATCTTGGTTTCAGCCTGTTTCAAGGTCTTGTTGTTCTCGACCGCCATTTCGCGGCACTGTTCCAGCGTCAGAGTCTGCTGGGCATTCATCGCCACGGACATCAAAGCCATAGCGACCAATGTTGAGATTTTGACAATGTACTTGTTCATATTCATAAATTCTTGTTTTCGATTTTGCGTCAAGCGGTATGCTCCACTACAAATTAATTGCCAAATTTTACCATTAGTATGACCATTAGGATTCAACGATTATCAAAAGGTCGAATATTGCGAAATTTTGCAATAACAGGAATATTTTCTAATTTTGCCGTCGGACACTAAAAACATTTTATGACATGCCTGACTCTTTATTGAATATAGGCCTGAAGCAAATCAGGAAACTTGTCCCCGTCCAGAATGAAGTTCAGCTCGGAGATGACTTTTTCATCATGGACGTGAAGTACAGCGACAATCTTCAATTTCTGAAATATCCTTGCCGCAGCGATGCGTACATCGCGATTTTCTGCAAATCTGGAGGAATCAACGTTGAAATCAACCTGCGCTCCTACTCCGTGAGCAAGGGCACTCTGTTCGTCGGAACGCCAGGCAACATCATAAAGATCAACAAGCCGCCAATGGAGGACGACGATGATTTCGAGTTCATTGTCGTGGCCATTTCCAAGGAGTATCTTTCTAGCATAAGTTTCGACTTTAAGAAAATTTTCGATGACAGGCTGAAATTGCTGACAGAACCTTGCGTCCAACTTGACGACAGGAACATCGCTTTCTGTTCCAAGTATTTGGACTTGATCGGGGAGATACTGTCTTCAGACGTGCCGAACAAGAGAGAGGCTGTAGGCTCGCTGATCGCGTCTCTGTTCTACGTGCTTGGAGGACTAATGGAGAAGAGTGCGGCCAGAACCCCGGAACTGCCTGGCGCCACTGTCAACACGAGGGTAAAACTGATTTTCGAGCATTTCATGACACTCGTCACCGAGCATCACACATCGGAAAGGAACATGGCGTTCTATGCCAGTCATTTAGGTTTGACTCCAAAGTACCTTTCCAAGCTCATCAAGCAGGTCAGCGGCAGGTCGGCGCCGGACTGGATTGACTCGTTTGTGATTCTGGAAGCCAAGAATATGCTCAAATACACAGACGACAGCATCAAGGAGATTGTGTTCAAGCTACATTTCCCAAATCCGTCCGTTTTCTACAAGTTCTTCAAGGCGCACACCGGGATGACGCCGAGCGAATACAGGAATGGATAAGCATAGCCAGAATATCCCCTGAAGTGCGCCAGGTAAGCGATTTTGCATTAATTTGTAAGCAAACAGAGGCTCTTTGATGAATGATTGACGTAAAAATCGTTTTAAAAATTTAACGAAATCCTTTGCATATTCAATAAATCTTGATACCTTTGTCCCTTGGACAGACAAAAGTTCTTTTTGTTGTCTATTTGTTAAGTTCGTTTTATATACAACAGGCCGTCGCTTTGGGGAAAGCGGCGGCCTATCAGTTTTGCCTTGCGGCAAAACTGATAGGCCGCCTTAATCCTTTCTCCTCCCGGTCCATGCGGGATAGCCTCTATGGAACACGAGTGCCGGATTCCCTGAACCACTTGCGTCGCTCCGCTTCAAAATACCGATAAGGTACACCAGCAAGATCATAAGGAGAAAAACGACATTCCAGCAACAAAATGTTATCAGAACACTCCATTCGTAGCCAATGAATGACACCTAAGCGCAATAATGTCATCCAATACCTCCAATGACAACCTTTTAGTTTTCTTAAAAAGAAGAACCAGTCCTAAAAAGAAGGCCTCGCAGAGGATTCCTGCAAGGCCTTTTGCGGAGAGAACGAGATTCGAACTCGTGATACGGTTACCCGTATGCAGGTTTAGCAAACCTGTGGATTCAGCCACTCTCCCACCTCTCCGGATGTTCTGGCCGAACGGTTGTCAAACCTTTCGTTGCTATATTTGGACTACAAAGATACAAATTTTTCTTGGAAACCAAGAAAAATGGCAAAAAAACTATTCAGCAAAAAAGCCACCCGGATTCCGGATGGCTTCTGGAGCGGAAAACGAGACTTGAGCCCGCTGACGCGGGCGCGCGCCTTTCACGTTACCCCTCAGTCAGCTTCGCTGACAGCTCCCTCGGGAGCGGTCGCGAGTTCAAGTCGGAAACAGCAGCAAAAAAGCCACCCGGATTCCGGATGGCTTCTGGAGCGGAAAACGAGACTTGAACTCGCGACCCCGACCTTGGCAAGGTCGTGCTCTACCAACTGAGCTATTTCCGCAGACTTGTGACCCGTAGCATTGCTTTGGGATTACAAAGGTAGTGTTTTTTTCTTTTTCTGCAAACTTTTTCTGCAAAATTTCAAAAAAAAACATAGTGCCGATTAATTTCAAGGTCATTGGAGTCAAAGACTATCAGAACAAACCGACATTCCACCTATGCTTATACTTCGACCGAAGTCTTGAATTCGGACAGGAAACGGAGATCGTTCTCGAAATAGTGACGGAGGTCGTTGACCTGCCACTTGAGCATCGCGATACGCTCCAGACCCATTCCGAAAGCGAATCCGCTGTACTTCTTGCTGTCGATCCCGGAAGCCTCCAGAACGTTCGGATCTACCATTCCGCAGCCCATGATCTCAAGCCAACCGGTTCCTTTGCAGATGTTGCAACCCTTGCCGTGGCAGATGTTACAGCTCACGTCAATCTCGCTCGAAGGCTCGGTGAACGGGAAGTAAGAAGGGCGCATCCTGATCTGGGTGTCAGGGCCGAACATCTCGCGGGCGAAAAGCAGTATCGCCTGCTTGAGGTCGGCAAAAGTAACGTTCTCGTCAATGTAAAGACCTTCCACCTGATGGAAGATGCAGTGCGCGCGGGCGGAGATAGCCTCGTTCCTGAACACTCGTCCCGGACAGATCACACGGATAGGAAGCTTCATCGTCTCCATGGCGCGGACCTGAACGGAAGAGGTGTGGGTTCTCAGAAGCAGCGGATCCGGATGGCCGGCGGACACGAAGAAGGTGTCCTGCATATCTCTGGCAGGATGGTTCTGAGGGAAATTCAACGCCTCGAAGACATGGTAGTCATCCTCGATCTCCGGACCCTCGGCGACATCGTAGCCGAATTTCCTGAATATGTCCACAATCTCCTGGCGGACAATCGACACAGGATGCCTTGAACCGAGATCGAACGGAACCCCCGGCATGGACAAATCCTCCTTGGGGCCATCGGAGACACTCTCAGAGGATGCCTGCTCCTTGAGTTCGTCAATCCTGGCCTGCGCCGCCTGCTTGAGTTCGTTTATCTTGCGGCCGAACTCTTTTTTCAGATCCGGACCGTACGTCCTGAACTCGTCAAAGAGTTTGGTGATCTCACCCTTCTTACCCAGAAGCCTTACCCTGGCCTCCTCGACTTCCTTGGCGGTCTTGCAATTCAGCTCGCGGACATTCGCAAGCAGCTGTTCTATTCTTTCTTTCATAATATTCCTGGAATATTCCTACAAATTTAATCATTTTCCCGCAGTTTGGCGGAAGACTTTCCCATCTTCGCCTTTCTTTTTTCACGGGCTTTCTTGTCCCGAGCCGCGCCGCTCTTCAAATATTTCTCCCACTGATTGTCATTCAACACCTTACGAAAGGCGACATAAATATTCTCAGCCCACTTGTCGCTGGCCTTGGTGTAGATGTCATAATTAGAAACCTTCGCAGAAGACAGGCTGTTCATTTCCTCCTGCATGGCACGATAGTCATGATTCAGAATGGAATCCACATAGAAAACCTGCCAATCCTCCAGCCTGAGGGTCATCTCCAGACGGTCCACTTCCTTTTGAATATATTCAGACAGTTTCTTTTCCTGCTCTTCCGGGTTCTGCGGATTCTGTTGGGCGACCGCAGACAATGTCGAAATGGTCAGACAAACTACCGTAAGAAAAATATTTTTCATTATCTTTACATTTTATAATAGTGATAACAAAAATAAACAATAATACGTTAATTCCAAAATGGCTAAGAATTCAACCATCTATGCGTTCCTGGCGGTCATCGGCGCGCTGGCGGCATGCTTCAGGGCTGACGCCTGCACCAACATCATCGTGACAAGAGGAGCCAGCACCGACAACTCGAACATCATCTCATACGCGGCGGACTCGCACGTTCTCTACGGCGAACTGTACTTCCATCCCGCGGCGGACTGGAAAGCCGGATCGATGCTGGACATCATCAATTGGGACTCTTACAAGCCTATGGGGCAGATCCCGCAGGTGGCGCACACCTACAAGACAGTCGGGAATATGAACGAGCACCAGCTCATCATCGCCGAGACCACCTGGGGCGGAAGGTTGGAGTTGGAAGACACCTCCGCCATAATGGACTATGGCTCACTCATCTATGTCGCCCTGCAAAGAGCCCGCACAGCAAGGGAAGCGATCAGGGTCATCGTGGATCTGGCCAATGAATATGGCTACGCGTCCGAAGGTGAGACTTTCTCGATAGCGGACAAGGACGAGGCGTGGATCATGGACCTTATCGGCAAAGGATGCGAGATGAAGGACGGAAAAAACATCCGCAAGGGATTCGTCTGGGTGGCCAGAAGGATTCCAGACGGCTACATCTGCTCCCACGCAAACCAGGCCAGGATACAGACATTCCCGTTGAACGATCCGGAAAACTGCCTCTACGCCCCGGACGTGATCTCGTTCGCGAGGGAGAAAGGCTACTTTGACGGCAAGGACGAGGACTTCGACTTCAGCGACGCCTACTGTCCTGCCGATTTCGGTACCGTGAGAGGCTGTGACGCAAGGGCATGGAGCGCCTTCAACATCCTCTGCGACGGGCAGTTCACCTACGAAAAGGACGGCAAGACCATCACCGAGCCAGCCTCGGCCTACCACGACTACATCACCGGCAAGAATCTCAGCCACAGGATGCCTCTGTTCGTGAAGCCGGCCAGGAAGATATCAGTCAAGAACGTGGCTGATGCCATGAGGGATCATTTCGAGGGAACGCCTCTGGACATGACAACCGACATCGGAGCCGGCGGCAACGCCCTCCCTTACAGATGGAGGCCTATGGGATTCGAGTACAAAGGATGGAACTACGTCAACGAAAGGGCCATCGCCACCCAGCAGACCGGATTCTGGTTCGTCGGCCAGTCAAGACACGATCTCCCTGACGTTGTCGGAGGAGTCCTCTGGTTCGGGACCGACGATGCGGCGACATCTTACGTCACACCGATCTATACATGCACGGATAAGATTCCTGAATGCTTCAGAGTCGGCAACGGGAATATGCTGGAATACTCCCCTACCGCCTCCTTCTGGATCAACAACCGCGTCGCAAACGCCTGCTACAAGGCCTACAACATCATGGCTCCGACAGTCAAGGAAGCCATCGACAGCTTTGAGAACGACCAGATGGGCTCAAAACTCGCCGAGATGGACCGCAAGGCCCTTGATGCCTACTACGCCATCCTTCCGAAAGCCGAAAAGAAAGGCATTGACAGCAAGGACTGGTTCGCCTCTGTCAGGAAGATGCTCACAGAGTATTCAGTGAACACGGCGCAGACGCAGTTTGAGAACTGGGTCGCCCTTGAGGAGCTGCTTCTCGTGAAGTACATCGATGGCAACGTCAAGGCTCAGAACGCCGATGGATCATTCAAGCACAGCAAATGGCACGAGGGCACCCCGGAGGGACTCACACAGCCTGGTTACACAGAAAAGTGGAAAGAGGCTGTCGTCAAGGATCACGGCGATGTCATCAGGGAAAGATAGCAATCTTAACGGGCATGGCAGACGGGACACTGCCGGTCATGCTAAAAGAAGAACAAGAATATTCAAACTATGCGGAGACTGTTTTTGATAATGATTCTGCTGCTGTCCTGCGCGGTTTCCTTCGCCCAGACCTACACCGTTTCCGGTACGGTTCTGAACAAGAAGACCAAGGCGCCGGTGGAATTCGCGACCGTGGTGGCCGTGGAATGCGAGCAATGGGCCGTCGCCGATGACAATGGACGATTCACTCTCAAGAACATCCCCGCAGGGAAGAACACGCTCAGCGTGTCCTGCCTTGGATTCGTGACAGACACAAAGACCGTCATCATCAGCAAGGATCTGACCGGCTACCGGGCATTCCTCAGCGAGGACAACCTTGCCCTTGAGGGGGTTGTCGTGACAGCTAAGGAGAACGAGAACAGCGCCACGACCAGCCGTACGATGGACAGGACGGCGCTCGACCATGTCCAGATGGTCAGCCTTGCGGACATCAGCGGGCTTTTGCCGGGAGGCGCCACCGCCAATCCAAGCCTGCTCTCCGCCCAAAGGTTCAACATCAGGGCCGGAGGGAGCACCGAGGCCGGAAACGCATCTTTCGGCACGGCTGTGGAAGTGGACGGGGTCCGTCTTTCGAACAACGCCAGTTTTTCCGGGGCCAACGGAGCCACAGTCAACAATATAGCATCCAGCAACGTGGAGTCTGTCGAGGTGATCTCAGGTGTACCATCCGTTGAATATGGCGATGTCGGAGCGGGAATAGTCAAGGTCAACACCAAGAGAGGGATCGCTCCTTATGTGGTGACGATGACCACAAACCCGAAGACAAAGCAATTCTCCGTCAGCAAAGGCTTCGGTCTTGGGCAGACAAGGCGCGGGAACTCCGCCGGAGTGCTGAACGCCAGCGCCGAGTATACATATTCAGTGGAGGACAGCCGCTCCCCTTACACATCCTATGACAGGAAGCAGATCACGCTGATATATTCCAATCTTTTCAATTCGGGAATATTCAGTGACGCTCCGCTGAGGTTCTCCGCCGGAGTCACAGGCAACCTTGGCGGAAGCGACTCCAAGGCCGACCCTGACCTTCTGACAGGCACCTACGAGAAGCAGAAAGACAACACACTCAGGGCGAACATCGAGGCGAGCTGGCTGCTGAGCAAACCTTGGATCACCAATCTGGAGTTCAAGGGATCGGTGGTCAGGTCGGACAGGCTCAGCGAGACAAGAAACAGGTACTCCAGCGCGGCCGGAACAGTCTCACTGCACGGAAAGGAAGAAGGTTACTATGTGGCTGAGGACTATGCCACCAATCCGGACGCATCGGCAATCATGATCGCTCCTGGTTACTGGTACAACACTATGTTCCTGGATGACAAGCCGTTCTCCTACAAGCTGACGCTCAAGAGCAACTGGGCTAGGAAATTCGGATCCGTCAACAACAAACTCAAACTGGGAGCGGACTGGAACGCTGACGCCAACTTCGGCAAGGGGCAATATTCGGAAGACCTGAGCAACGCTCCGTCTTACAGAACCTACGACTACAGCAAGATTCCGTTCATGAACAATCTCGCCCTGTTCGCCGAGGACAACATCTCCATCCCTGTCGGCAGGGAATCACACCTGAACCTGATCGCCGGACTGAGAGCCGAGAGCACTTTTATAAAAGGTTCTGAATATGGTACCACAACCAGTCTCTCGCCAAGATTCAATGCGAAATATTCAGTGTTCTCAGCCAAAGGACGCAGGGACAAACTGGTCAGGAGCCTCGCTTTCAGAGCAAGTTGGGGCGTGGCGGTGAAGCAGCCATCGTTCTCGATCCTCTACCCGCAGCCGAGCTACAGGGATCTCGTGGTGTTCAACCCTCCTACGGCAAGCGACGGCAAGGCCTACTACGCCTACTATGTGATGCCGACCTCCGTTGAATATAATCCCGACCTTGTCTGGCAAAGGAACCATCAGGGAGAGATCGGAATGGAAATCAACCTTGCGGGCACAAGAATATCCCTGGCCGGATTCTGGAGCAGGACCGTCAAGGCGTTCACGACCAACAACGCCTACGATCCGTTCTCGTACAACTACACGGACCAGAAAGCGCTTGAGTCCTGCACGATTCCTGTGGACGACAGAATCTATAGCGTTGACCGCAAGACTGGAGTCGTGACGGTCACTGACAAGACCGGGACAATCCCGGCACAGACAATAAACGGGGTGACGAGGGAATCCCTTGTCAGTAGGACTTACGCCGCCAACAGCGGAACCCCGGTAAACCGCTACGGTCTAGAGTGGGTTATTGATTTCAAAAGGATAAACCCGATCAACACGGAGATCCGACTCGACGGAAATTACTACTCCTACAAGACTGTCAATCAAGATCTTCTGGCATATTCACCAACCTCCCAAAGGATGGTTGACAACACTCCTTACAAGTACATCGGGTGGTACGTCGGAGGAAACGGGACAAGCAACGGCAGCGAGTCCAGAATGCTGAGGATGAACCTGAACATCACCACTCATATTCCTAGGATCAGGATGATCGTCTCGGCGAAGCTCGAAGGGACTCTGCTGAGATATTCAAGAAACCTCAGCGAAACCGAGGGAGGCACAAGGACTTACGCGGTTGACGACAACTCTTCTTATGTGCCGGGCTCCGATCCGTCGTTTATGGACAGAAGGGTGATCGCCGTCACTTATCCGGAGTATTACTCCAGTTATTGGGATCCGACCCCGAAGCCTTTCCTTCAGGATTTCCTGTGGGCGAGGGACAACGACAGAGAGCTTTACAACAATCTGTGCAGTCTCGTGTCAAGGACCTCTTTCACGTACAATTACCAGAAGGATTACATCACGTCTTATTTTTCGGCGAACTTCAGCGTGACGAAAGAGATCGGGGACATCGCGTCCATCTCTTTCTATGCCAACAATTTCTTCAGGAATCTGGGACAGGTCTATTCCACTAAGACGCGGCAGTATTACTCTCTGACAGGGAGCGGCTACGTTCCAAAATTCTATTATGGCCTTACTTTAAGATTGAAATTTTAGACAAGCGAACTGTTTACAAGTTACAAACAACAAAAAACAAAGTACAATGAAAAAGTTCATTTACATTCTTCTCGCAGCGGCCGCGGCATTCACGGCATGCAAAAAAGACGAGAGCGCAAAGGTCAATGATGTCACCGTACAGGTTCTGATCGACAACGAGCCTGTGACGGACGCTGTCGAGGTGACCGTGACGGACAAGTCTTCGTCTACGGCATACAAAGCCACGACAGTGAACGGCACGGCGACATTCCAGCTTGTGGCCGGAATCTACGAGGCTTCGGCGACTCTTTACAAGGAGTCAAGCATCTACAATGGCACCAATTCCTCTGTCACAGTCGTGGACGGTGGGGCCAACGCATTCACTCTCAACCTCGCTGCCTCAAAGACCAGTCAGGTGATCATCAAGGAACTGTACATAGGAGGCTGCATGGACAACGACGGTGCCAAGCACTACCAGACAGACAGGTACGTCATCCTCTACAACAACTCACCTGTGGAGGCTGATGCAAGCAAGTATGCGTTCGGAATGTGCTATGCGGCCAACGCTCATGCGACAAACGCCTACATCAAAGACGGGAAGCCTTCATATTCAGACTACCTTCCTGCATGGAGCGCCGTATGGTGGTTCGAGACTAATGTGAAGATCGCCCCTTATTCACAGATTCTGATCTCGATTACAGGTGCGATCGACCACACAAAGGCTTATTCCAATTCCGTGGATCTTAGCGGCGCTGACTACGTGTTCTACGACCCTGAGGTCTTCGACAACGCAAGCAACTATCCTGCGCCATCCGCATCAATTCCTACCAGCAACTATCTTAAGGTATATTGCTACGGAAAGGGTAAAGCTTGGGCACTTTCAAACAATTCCCCGGCATTCTTTGTCTTCTCGCCGGAAAGGACAACCACAAAAGATTTTGTGACAAACAAGGACAACATCGAATCACCTAACGGAATCGAGGCCAATAACTGTGCGAAGATTCCGCTCGCTTGGGTCAAGGACGGCGTCGAGGTCTTCGACAACGCCAACCTCCAGAAATCCAACAAGAGGCTTCTTGACAGCGTTGACGCCGGCTACATTGGCTTCACCAACAAGAGCGGCTACTCCATCTACAGGAATGTTGACAAGGAAGCCACCGAGGCTATAGCCGATAACGAGGGCAAACTTGTGTACAACTATGTCGGTGGTACAGAGACTCTTGAGGGCGGCTCGACCGATCCTTCCGGAATCGACGCCGAGGCCTCAATCGCCAAGGGAGCGCACATCATCTACAAGGACACCAACAACTCCAGAAACGACTTCCACCAGAGGAAGGTCGCTTCCATCAAGAAATAAACCATGGGTTCAAGAATCCTTTCGTTCATAGGA
>ERZ808242.410-NODE-410-length-31865-cov-20.967997_pt1 | contig 31865 bp, 31 predicted proteins | sample MGYA00521244_ERZ808242 | MGnify/ENA primary metagenome ERZ808242 (study PRJEB31516, sample SAMN03275573) | gut metagenome | biome: mammalia-associated habitat; material: feces | host: Papio cynocephalus | place: Kenya | collected 2012-07-27 ... | reverse complement strand
CAGTAACTTCATATAGTAGATGATTTTATTGGAAAACCAGCCCAAAAGAAGGGATTGAATACCAATTAGTTTTGCGATTTAAAACCGTAAAACTTTCAATGAGCAATCTTATATTTTCTGTAATATCGAATAAAAGACAGCATCATTTTTCGCGCTTACTATATAGATTGAAAACCGGGTATGATGAGGCTTGGGTATAATCTCTTCAGAATTAAGAGAACAAGACTTTGCACTTCTGGAGAAGGTGGGGGTTTATCATTGAAGTTGCTTGCAGAACAGGCCAAAGCTAAACATAGGGTCAAGTCTCATATGTACACAAAGGGCGATGATTGTGTTTAAATAATTTATCAGCATAAGCCAGAAAACTTCAGAATATCAAAAATCTGTGCTTGAGGAGGAACGTGGAAAATGGGAAAAATCATCTTATATCATGGAACTCCTGATAAAATTGTTGTACCCAAATATGGTTATGGAGATGAAAAGCATGACTATGGTAAGGGTTTTTATCTTACTGATAGCATCTCTCTTGCCAAAGAATGGGCAGTATGTCGACCAAATGATATAAATGGATGGGTTCATAAGTATGAGCTTGAAGCTGACGGGCTGAAAATATTGGATTTTCAACAGATGAATGTTCTTGCATGGCTTGCAGAGCTTATGAAGCATAGAGATGCTGCTGATTCCAAACGATATCGCATGCTTTCAAAGATGTTTATTGAGAAATATGGTGTTGATACAAGTGGATATGATGTGATTCGAGGGTGGAGAGCAAATGCTTCTTACTTTTATATTGCAAAGGAGTTTGTGCGAGACAACATCGATATCGATATTCTTGAAGAGTTGCTTTTCCTAGGGGATTTAGGCATCCAGTATTGTATCAAATCTGAAGCTGCATATGCCAAGTTGGTGGAAAAATGCGATGAATTGATTACTGTTCCTTTTGCAGAGTTCAATGATAGGTATAATCAGAGAGATATAGCGGCAAGGAAAAATATGCGGAATCTTGTCGATTCAGATGCAAACAAGGTCATAAATGTCTTCAGTACTTTACTCGAGAGGTGATGATAATGCGAGGATATTCAGATTTGTATTTAAACGATGTTGTTGAAAATCAAGGTAAGCTTTTTGAGTTTGTGGCAGAGAATTACCCAGATAAGGATACAGAGGAATTTATCAACACTTACATGGCAAGCAAAACGAGAAAGAGCATTGACGAGTCCCAAGCCTATGTCAACACAATGGAAGCAAAAGAGCTTTGGGCATATTTCAGCAAAACAGAAAACTACCATCCCAAAGATGGCAAGGCTATAGAAGGTTTTATGCCTAATTGGATTGGAGAATTCTATGCATACTACCAGTGGTACTACAACTTGCCAAGTGCGCAATTGGTCAAGAAAATACCAGTATCATTTTTAAAAAAGGCATATGGTGGACTGCACGATTTAGAGCTTGATTTGGCAGTGAAGAAAGTTGGAGAAGTGCAATGAATATCATTTGTTTTCACAATCCAGATGAAGAAAATGGATATTTGAGCAATTGGTATCTATCACCATTTACATTTGATGAAGTTTCATTTTCTTCAATGGAACAGTACATGATGTATCGTAAAGCTCTCACTTTTGGTGATGATAAAGTTGCTTCAGATATCCTAATAACATCAGATGTTGCTAAGATCAAAGCTCTTGGACGACTTGTTTCTGGTTATGATGAGAGTTCATGGAATGGTATTCGGCAAATTGTTGTCTATGAGGGGCTTTTGGCAAAGTTCTCTCAGAATCCTGAGCTAAAAGTACAACTTAAGGGTACAGAAGACGCTATTCTTGCAGAATGTGCTGTGAAAGACAGAATATGGGGCACCGGTCTCTCAATGCATGATCCGAACAGATTTGACAGACGAAAGTGGCAAGGGCAAAATTTGCTTGGTTATGCCCTTATGATGGTACGAGAAAGACTGTAATCACTTTGTTATATTGATTGCAAGGAAGGTAAAGTATTCCCTTAAAGTATGTGCTTTGGCTCTAAGATAGTTCGATTTTCTCCATCAAACGTTGTCTATAGTCTTCGCAATATATGTTCTTTCTAGCTTGAGCTAAAAGAGAAATTTGCTTGTGCTGATTTGATTTGATTTTCAATTGACAGCTGAGAAATTTAATGTATACTCATTGTATACAACAAGTATACAAGGAAGTTTAGATGAAAATTGTCGATTTAAAAGTAGCTGCTTACCAAGGAAAACATAGACAACCATATTCGAATGGGAAATACACATATGCAACAACAGACATATGCATATGTCGAGTCATTACAGATTGTGGTGTGGAAGGAATTGGGTGGGCTCATGGCACAGAAGTTGTTTATCATACAATGCTCAATCTTCGCCCTTATATCATAGGCCAAGATCCATTTAACACAGAGCGTATATGGAATTCGATGTATTTGCCTAAGGTATTTGGCCGTAAAGGCTTTGAAACTCGTGCAATAAGTGCTGTGGATATGGCCATGTGGGACATCATGGGCAAGGTTGCCGGTCGTCCAATTCGACAACTTATGGGAGGGTATAGAGATAAAATTCCAGCATATATTGCAGGAGGCTATTACGAAAAAGGTAAGGGCCTGAAAGGACTCCAAGAAGAAATGAAAGAGAATCTTAGAAAGGGGGCAAAAGCTATCAAAATGAAAATTGGTGCTGTCTCTGTCTCTGAAGACGTTGAACGCATAGATGCTGTCAGAGAAGCGATCGGACCGGAGTGCAAACTTCTTGTTGATGCCAATAATGCTTATAACAGGATTGATGCACTCAAGATGGGAAGAGAGCTTGATAAACGCGATATTTTTTGGTTTGAGGAGCCTCTTTCGCCTGATGATATTGATGGCTCTGCTGAGCTTAGGAGAAAGATTGATACTCCTATTGCGATAGGCGAGAACGAGTATACTAAATGGGGATTTAAGGAGCTGATGGATAGGTGCGCTGCTGATGTATATAATACAGATGCTCTTGTTCTTGGAGGACTTACAGAGTGGAAGAAGGTTGCAGATTATGCGCAAAGCTGCCATGTTTTGATTGCTCCTCACGGAGACCAGGAAATCCACTCACATCTGGTATCTTCAATACCAAATGGTTTAATTGCCGAATACTACGATACGAACCTTAATTCATTGCTAAGTGCGATGTTCAAAAAACATATAACACTTGATGAAAATGGAGAGATAGCTGCTCCATCTGATCCGGGTGTAGGAGTGGAAATAGACTTTGATACACTTAAGCAATTCCAGATTTATCCAAAGTTGTAATAAATAGGTTCATTCAAAACAATAGGAGGAAAAAATGAAACGTGTCTTCGTTTGTGTGGCAACTCTTCTTTTTGCTACAGCTATGCTTTTTGCCAATGGTTCTGCGGAGGAGGCAACCGCAGCAAACAATGGTGAATTGAAGGGAACTCTTAAGATTTGGTCAACATTGACGCAACAAGAAAGAGCTACAGAGCTAGAGCGTCTTGGTGAGAAATTCGAGGCTATGCATCCTGGTGTTGATGTCCAAATTTCAGTAATGCCATGGAGCGGTGTGCTTGATAAGCTCATGGCTGCAATAATGGCTGGGAACCCACCTGATTTGACAGTTGTGGGACAAGGAACACCACAAACACTATCAGAAAGCGGTGGCTTGGAAGAGCTCTCGTCATTCATTGATAGAATAGGAGGAAAGGATTCTTTCTTGGGAACAAGTTTGTCTGTCCTTGGCTCAAGCACCGATGGAGGTGTGTATGCAGTTCCTCTTTATATCACACCTGTGGTTGCATATTATCGCGAGAGCTGGTTGAAGGAGGCTGGCATCGAGAAGCTTCCTGAAACTTGGGAAGAGTACTATGAACTATGTAAGGCTGTGACAGATCCTGCAAAGAATCGCTATGGATTCGGTATTCCTCTCGGAGAAGGAAATCATGCTGTAAAGACTATATGGTCATTTTTACAAGGCAATGGCGTAAATCTTGTGAATGTTGATGCAAAAGGCAATTGGTATGTTGATATAGATGCTGAAGACAAGCAGGCGATGATTGAGACATATGAATATCTTTATAAGCTTATAAAGGATTGTTCTCCTACAGGAATTCTTAGCTATACACAAGCGAATGTGAGAGAGCTTGTTGCAAATGGAACAATCATGTCTAGAATCGACACTCCAGAAATCTATTATAATGTTATGAAGATATCACCAGAGTCGATTGATGATGTGAAATACTTCCAGATCCCAGCTCGAAAGACTAATTCACAATATATGGGGTGGGTCGGATTTTCTGTGCCTGCAAAGGGAAATACAGAGCTTGCTGAAGCATTCTTGGAATTCTGTTATACAGACGACAATTTGCTTGATTTTTATCTCAGCTACCCATATGCAATGTTCCCAACAAAGGCTGAGACATTTTATTCTGAAAAATACCAAGAAGGTCTTCCTGATGTCCTAAAGCCAATGGTGCCTGATATGGCAATCGATATCCTGTCACATTCTGCTTCAATTGCGCTTGCATCGGGACCTTTCCCTTATGCTGGTGAAGTAGAGCAAAGCGGTATCCTTTCTAATCCGCTTCTAAAGATGTTTACTAATGGTATTTCTGCTGAAGCTGCTGTTGATGAGGCGATAGCATCATTGAACAATCTTTTCAGATAAGGAGAGATTCATGAAGAGAGATGATTCTAAAAGCGTAAAGAGAAATCTGGAAGATAGAATGGCAAGGCAAGGAGTCCTTTTGTATCTTCCTGCATTGGCTGTGATATTTCTTGTGATTGCGTTTCCTCTTGTGTATGCACTTGTGATGAGCTTTACCAACTATAAGCCTACACTTAAGCATGTATCATTTATTGGAATAGACAATTATATACGTATCTTGTCAGATGTGAAATTCTGGAAGGCAATGGGAAGGTCTCTCTTCTTCACAATTTCTTCGCTTTCATTGCAAATAGTGCTGGGCCTAGCAATGGCTCAGCTATTAAATCACAAGAGGCTTAGGTGCAAGATGCTTTTTAGAGGTCTTGCAATAACTCCTTGGCTTATTCCTACAGTATCTGTTGCATTGATTTTCAAATGGATGGTCAATGATTTGTACGGGATAATCAACTATATGCTTGTCAATATTGGTGTGATTGATGAACCATATGCCTGGATGAGCCATGGGTGGTCTGCAATGCTCATATTGATTATCGCAAACGTATGGAGAGGTACACCTCTCATGATAACTATGTTTCTAGCAGGCTTGCAAGGAATACCAAATGATTATTATGAGGCGGCATTTGTTGATGGCTCGAATGCCTGGTATTCATTTCGCAAAATAACATTCCCGCTTTTGTTGCCTGTGATTATGGTATCTGGAGTTCTTAGATTCATATGGACATTCAACTTCTATGATCTTCCTTGGGTTATGACACAAGGAGGCCCTGCAGAAGCAACACAAACAACTCCTGTCTATGCATATAGATCAGCGTTCAGCGCTTATCGTCTTGGAGAAGGTTCTGCTGTATCGATAATACTGTTCGGCGTTCTCATTGTCTTTGCTCTTGTCTATTTCAAGGTAAAGAAAATGCAAGACAGAATCTACAAATAGGAGGAAATGCAATTACCATGAATAAACGCAATAAAGAAAGAGCAAAGGATATTGGGATAAACGTGCTTGCAATAGTGTGTTTGATTCCTGTTATATTTCCAGTTTACTGGCTCTTTGTATCAGCTTTGCAAAATCCGAGGTCTATAATACAGATTCCACCTAAACTATTTCCTAATGATTTTTCGTTGGAATTCCTGTCTAATGTGTTTTCCCAATTTGGTATAGGAAAATTTCTGTTCAACAGTGTGATGCTTTCTGTATTATCTACATTTCTTACTTTGGCTATTGCATGTTTGGCTGCATTCAGCTACACGTGTTATAAATACAAGGCAAAAGAGGGCTTTTCGAAAATGGTTCTCTTTGTGCATATGTTTCCGCAAATTCTGATTATTATCCCTATATATCTTTTGATGAGTAGACTTCATCTGATCAATACATGGCTTGGTCTTATAATTTGCTATGTTGCTTTTGAAATGCCTATATGCGTATGGACTATGCAATCGTATTTTGAAACTATACCAAGGGATCTTATTGATGCAGCTGAGATCGATGGCTTGAAAAGGATACAGACTCTTCCGAAGATCTTCTTGCCAGTTGCTCTTCCAGGCCTTGCTGCCTCTGGAATAATGACCTTCATTGGAATCTGGAATAATTTCCTATTGGCAAATACTCTACTCATAGATGAGTCAAAAAAGACTCTACCGGTTATCGTTGCAGATTTTGCTTCCAGAGACAGTATGTTGCAAGGTGACATATTGGCAGCTTCATTAATTGTTTGTATTCCATCATTCTTCTTTGCACTCTTTGCTCAGAAGTATCTTGTTGGCGGACTCACAAACGGAGCTGTAAAAGCATAAAAGGAGAGATAGTGATGAAAATAACAGAAATTAACACTCGATTCATTGATGCCTATATGTTCGTTGAAATATATACAGATGAAGGCATTAAGGGAATAGGAGAATCTGGTACTTGGGCATTTCTTGAAGCATCAGCAGAGGCTGTGAACACATTCAAAAGATATCTCATTGGCAAGGATCCTTTGCTGATTGAGCAGCATTGGCAAAGTCTATACAGATGCTATCACTTCAGAGGAGCTGCAATCATGGGCGCTCTTTCTGCGATTGATATTGCGCTTTGGGATATCGCTGGCAAGTATTACGGAGTACCAGTATATAAACTTCTTGGTGGCAAGGTCAGAGATAAAGCTCGTGTTTATTACCATGTGTTCGGTTCTACGCGTGAAGAGCTTATTCAAGGTTGTCTTGATGCAAAAAAACAAGGATTCAAAGCAGTAGGCCATCTTACCCCATTTATAAATGAATCGAGGACGAAAGTGGCACCAATCGAATCGTTTGCAAGGAAAATCGATGATGGGGTAGAGAGTGTTCGTCAATATAGAGAAGCGGTAGGAAACGATGTGGATCTATGCATAGAGATGCACAGGCAGCTAACTGTTGCAGAGGCAATAATTTTTGGACGTGCTATCGAGAAATACAACCCAATGTTTTACGAGGATCCAGTTAGACCTGATAACTTTGATGACATGGCAGAAGTTGCAGATAAGGTTGCAATTCCTATAGCAACAGGAGAGCGTTTCCATACACTGCAAGAATTCGGGATGCTCATAAAACGCAATGCATGCCGTTTTGTTAGGCCGGATGTATGCATGTGTGGAGGGATAACAAACGCAAAGAAAATAGCATCCCTCGCTGAAGCATATAACGTGCAAGTAGTTCCTCACAATCCGCTTTCACCAGTTAGTACTGCAGCATGTATGCAAATAGCAGCATCTGTACCTAACTTTGCTATACAAGAATTTCCATTAGGAGAGGCAGAAGCTCCTAAGAATGAGATAGTGAAGAGCACGATACGATTGCAAGATGGCTATCTCATCGTTCCAGATGCACCCGGAATAGGGATTGAGCTTGTTGATGGAATAGAGAATAGATACCCTGCAATTCCGAGAGAGTATGTAACGCGGATAGCTGAAGATGGATCTGTTTTTGATCAGTAATAAGGATGTTGATTATGGACAATGATTTGAAAAAATACAGAGAGGAACTTTACAAAATCGAGGGCAATAGATATCCAGGGAAAGCGCTTGTCGACATGGAGCTAAGGCCAGGCTATATAGATGCCAAGGAGAACAGGATTCTCCCTATGTTGGCTTTAAATGAAGCTCAGCTTGTAATGTTGGTCGAATGTGGAATTGTATCAAAGGAAGATGCACACACAATAGTAAAGGCATTGGAAGGTCTTGATTACAGAAAATATGAATCACATGAATATACAGGCGAGTATGAGGATTTGTTTTTTGAGATAGAAGATGACCTTATAAAACTCACAAATGGACTTGCAGGCAATATACATATTGCGAGAAGCCGCAATGATATGAGTCTATGCATGGATCATATGGTAGTTCGTGAAAGACTGCTTTCTTTGATTAAACTTGCATCAGAGGTCAGTAATACAGTAAGGCTATTTGCAAAAGAGCACAAGGAAACGCTCTTTGTGGCATTCACGCATGCGCAACATGCGCAGCCAAGTGTTTTCGGCCACTATTTTCTTGGTGTCTTTGATGTGCTTGGAAGAGATATAAAGAGATTCCAAGAAGCCTATGAGAAAGTAAATCAGTCTCCAATGGGAGCCGCGGCAATAACAACATCAGGCTTTCCTATTAATCGTTTCCGCGTAGCTGAACTGCTAGGATTCTCTTCTGTTATAGAAAACTCATTTGATGCTATTGGCAATATTGATTTCAATACAGATACAGCCTCTTCGATTCTTCATGCATCTATCGATCTTGGGCGAGTGGTTACCGATATGGTCACATGGGCAACTCAGGATATGGACATACTCAGGCTTGCTGATGGATATATTTCCACTAGCTCAATAATGCCACAAAAAAGAAATCCGATAGCTCTTGAGCATCTAAGAGCATCTTTGTCTATAGTAAAAGGGCTGGCATCTTCTGTCCTTGATGGGTATTTTAAATCGCCATATGGCGACATATCGGACCATGAGGACATTGAACCAATACTACTACAAGCAATAGATCTTTTGAAGTTGAATTATCGGTTGTTTAATGCTGTCATAGCTACAATGGAAGTCAACAAGGATCTTCTGGAGAAAAGAGCTTATGAGAGTTTTTCTGTTGTGACAGAGATGGCTGATACTGTTGTGCGCGAATGTAAAATTCCTTTCAGAAAAGCTCATCAAATAGTATCGAAGTTTGTGAAGAAGGCAGAAGAAGCAGCTCTTACGTTAAAGACTGTTGGTCCAGATCTTTTCTCTTCTGTTTATAAAGATGTGATGAGAGAACCATTTAAAGCAGATTATGCAAAGATTCAACAAAGCCTTGATCCGTGCCATTTTGTGGAAATTCGCAATGTATATGGAGGCATAGCTCCTTCTGCTATGGAAGAACAGCTTAAGCATGCTGAGAGCAAAGTGATGGATGATGAGAGTTGGATTGACAATCAGAGGAGAAAGCTTAAGGTAGCTGATGAAAAAAGAATGGCAGCAATTGCCTTATTATGAGAATCTGATAAAATTATCAGTATTGGTTTGTATATGGCAAAAGGTAAATTGAGTGACATTGCATATGAAAAGATAAAAGATCTGATTCAATCAGGCGTTTACAGTCCAGGAATGACTCTTCCGGAGACTGAATTATCAAAAAGGCTTGAGATAAGTCGTACTCCAATCCGAGAAGCTCTTCAAAGATTATCAGAGGATATGATTGTCACTATAACGCCTCATTTGGGTGCTATGGTATCTACTTTTGATCTCAACCAACTTAGGGACTTGTATGAGACAAGGGAGGCTGTTGAAGGTATGATGGCAAGGCTTTTATGTGCGCCATCTATTCCGACAGCTCCCATCGAGAGCTTGATGAAAGAGTATGAAGATGCGATGAAAATCCAGGATACAGAAGAAAGGCATAAAATTCTCGATAGCATAAACAACAACCAATACAAGCAATTCTTCTCAGGCTGTTGCCCAAATAAAATGCTAATAAAACTGTACACATCTATAGATGCAAAAGTTGGTTCTTTGCATAAAATATGCCACATTATACCGATATATCCTGACGTTGGTACTCAAGAGCGGATTTTTGTTCTCAAAGCAATTCTAGAGAAAAACCCAGACAAGGCTGAGCATATGGCAAGAACAAGAATACAATGGTGCTTGAAGCGAATCCTTGATAACGTAATGCCTAATGTATCGTCTTTTGTGTAATTGAATATGGCTCCAAATCTTTTGCATGACATCATCCTCTATTGAGGTTGAACTAGAGAAAAATAGCGTGTATCCTTTCTTTATCACAATAAGAGGTGAATTATGAATGCTTTATTAGCTTTGATGGCAGCAGATGCAAGTGGTGCATCTTCAACAGGTTCAATGGTTACTACTTTAGTTACATTTGTTCTTATTATTCTTATTTTCTATTTCCTTATCATCAGACCTCAGAAGAAGAGAGATAAGGAAGCAAAAGCAATGATTGCTGCAATGAAGAAGGGTGATAAGGTTGTTACAATTGGAGGAATCCATGGAACAATTGTTACAGTCAAGGACTCTACCGTAATTGTTAAGGTTGATGACAGTGCAAGAATCGAGTTCTCGAAAAGTGCAATCTCTACAGTTACAGCAAGGGATGCTGTGAAAACAGCTCCTGTCAAGAAAGAAGAGGCTGAGGAGACAAAAGAGGCTCCTGCTACAGAGACTGAAAAGAACAACTAGAGATGAAGAAGACTGGTCGTATCTTGCTAGTCGTATTGGTTCTGGCTGTGGCGACGGCACTATTGTATCCTACTTTCAAGTGGTATGTGCTTACGCCTGCAGAGACCAAACAACTTGCAGCAGGCTCAGATTACCAAATCAGGGATTATGTTCGCGGACAAGCTGAAAAGGATGTCCGCATTTTAAAGTCTCTAGCAAAAGAGAATCCAAATGATGAGGTTTCATCTGAGTACAAATACTTAATAGAAGACGCAAAGGCAGAACTATCTCGCCAAAGAAGACAAAATCCTGACAAATGGACAAATTATGCTCTTCTATCTTCTTTTTCTGGCGAAGATAGCTTTTTTTCTGCAATAGAAGCCCACTATAGAGAAAACCTTTTAAGTGTCAAAGAAAACTCGAATTATATTTTGCAATTGGGCTTGGATTTAAGAGGAGGAATGTCTGTTCTGTTGGAAGCAGATGTGGACAGCTTTGCTGAAAAGAATGGTTATATTCCTGATTCTGCTGAGCTTATTTCCCTTTTGAATGAAGATATTTCAATCCTTAATTCCAGAATAGACCAATTTGGAGTTACGGAACCAGATATAAGGTTACAAGGTAGTGATCAGATCCTTATTGAGATATCGGGAGAGACAGATCCAGAGAGAGTGGATTCTTTTTTAAGAAGCAGAGGTTCTTTGACATTCCAGCTTGTAGACAACTCACTCACTGAAAGAGTTGAGAGGGAGTTTGTTGAAAACAAGTCGAAGTTCTTTGATTCTGATGGCAATCTAGTAGCACCTAGCTACATTCCAGAGAACAGGATGCTTGCAGGCTATTACACAGAGGATGACTATGGGATTGAGAATCTTGAAAGCTTAGTTGTTCTCAGGCGTGAAATAGGTCTTGATGGAGCACATCTTAAGAGCGCAAATGTTTCCCAAGATGAACAAACGAGACGTCCGGTTGTTAATTTCACGCTCGACTCAGAAGGTGGCGATATCTTCTACAACCTCACAAGCAAGAACACAGGAGCCTCTTTGGCTGTTGTAATGGATGGGAAAGTGAAGAGTGTTGCCAGAATCAACAGTGCAATCAGGGATTCTGTGCAACTTTCAGGAGGTTTCACTGAAGATGAAGCCCAGTCTTTGGCTGTGAGTTTGAAGACAGCATCCCTCCCTATAGATTTGAAAGTGCTTTCAGAGCAAGCTGTAGGTGCATCTCTTGGAGATGACGCTGTTAAGATTTCATTAAGAGCGATATTAATCGGATTCTTGCTTGTTGTCCTATTCGTTGCTATATATTACGGACCATCTGGTTTTGTTGCCGATTTTGCCCTATTGATGAATCTGTATATGATGATTGCACTCCTTTCAGCACTCAACTATACAATGACGCTATCATCCATTGCTGGCATTGTCTTGACTTTGGGAATGGCAATTGATGCGAACGTAATCATATTCGAGAGGATGAAAGAAGAGCTTGAAAAGGGTGCTCTTGGATATCAAATTGTTTTATCAGGTTTCAAGAAAGCATTCTGGACAATTATGGATTCGAATATCACAACAATAATTGCAGCACTTGTCTTGTCGATCTTTGGTTCTAGCTCTGTAAAAGGTTTTGCAAATACATTGGCAATCGGTATTGTGTGTTCTTTGTTTACGTCTCTTTTTGTTTCGCATTTGATTTTTGATCTGTTTATTACAGAGGACAATATGAAGAGAGTGAAGCTTTCTTGGAGGAAACAAAGATGAAAGGTAATTTCGAAGTTTTAAAATACAGATACTATGCTATAGGCTTCTCTTGCCTTTTTATTTTGGTAGGTATTGTCTTTGCAATCATCTTTGGTGGATTCAATACAGGTATTGACTTTGGATCAGGATTTTCTGAGAGAGTACAAATTGCTCCAATCGGGATGAAGATATCATACGAAGGAGAGCTATCTGTAACAGCAGGAGTGAGCGAAAATAACCTCTATCTGGAATTCAGAGGCACTGATGGCGTAAACAGAATTGATTTTCCATCTTCTTTGTATCAAACAGTAGATGAGCTTGCGACAGCTCTTAAGAAAAATGGCATAACAGTGTCTGTTTTTGACGGTTCGTTGGAAGTTGAGAACTTTATGCCTGGATACAACTTCCCTGCTAGATTGAGCGCATCTGATTTGAGGCTAAATTATGCAACAGATACGAAGGATGTTGATATTGATGATGTAAGAGATGCGCTTTCTTCTCTTGAGTCAGTTAATGTGCAAACACTTGGGAAGGCGTCCGATGGAGGTTTTCAGATTAGGATCAAGGCGCATGATGGCGATAGCCAAGACAGCCTTGAAGAGAAAGTGAATAGCGCACTTGGTATGTATTTTGGAGAAGACAACATTGTTTTGCTGCAATCTGATTTTGTAGGGCCAAAGTTTTCTGCTAATCTTTTACGTTCATCGTTTTATGCAATTCTTCTTGCTATTGCTCTTATTCTTGTCTACATTGCATTTAGATTCCGTCTTTCATATGCGCTTTCATCTATTTTGGCACTTTTTCATGATGTTGTGATGATGTTTGCATTCATCCTTATATTCAGACTTGAGGTATCGTCTACGACGATTGCTGCAGTCTTAACGATAATAGGATATTCATTGAACAACACTATTGTTATCTTCGATAGGATAAGAGAAAACTTGGTTTTGAAGAATAAGATGAGTCTTGTTGATATAGTAAATCTTTCTATTAGACAATCTTTTTCAAGAACTTTGATTACAAGTTTGACAACTCTTTTCGCGATTCTTCCGCTTGCAATATTCAGCTCAGGCGACATAAAGAACTTTGCAATCAATCTTACATGGGGTGTTGTGATTGGTACTTACTCATCCAATTTCCTGGCTCCTGCCTTTTTGATGATGTTTCATCATTTTTCACCTATAGATAAGGAAAAGAAAAAGATCGAATCTGATCCTCTCTTGGAGGGATGATGGATGTAATAAAAGCACAAAATCTCGGTTTTTGCTCTGGTGTAAAGCTTGCACTAGGGATTGCCGAGCGTGCAATTTTGAAGGCTAGGGATCTCGGGCTTCCTTGCTATGTCTATGGCGATATCGTCCATAATGCGTATGTTATGAATGAATTGATGCGACATGGAGTTGTCAAGATAGATTCTCCCTATGGATATAAGCCCGGAGTATTGATAATCAGGACACATGGGATTTCTGACTCACTTCGTTCTCTTTTCTTGGATCAAGGCTTTATTATTGAGGACGCAACTTGTCCTGTTGTTTTGAGAAATCAAGCATCGATTCGGAGCGCGCATGATAATGTTCTTGTTATTGGCATTCCAGGGCACTCGGAAGTTGTGTCTCTTCTTGGTGCAAATAAAAATGTGACAATAATAGATAATGCGCAAAAACTTTCTTATTTGGATAGAGGTAAATGCTACAAGGCTGTTGTGCAAACTACATTTTCATCATCCAGCCTTGAGAAAATCAAAAAGAAAGCAAAAGAGCTTTCCTTGGATATTGCTTTCGCAAATAGTATTTGTGCCTCGTCTGAGCTTAGACGAGAGGGTGTTGTGAATCTTAAAGGAAAAGTAGATGCGCTAATCGTTGTCGGAGATAAACATAGCGCAAATACGAATGAGCTTTTTTCTATTGCAAAAGAGAATGGCATGACATCATTTCTTGTTGAAAAAGTAGATGATATTACAAAAGAAATGATGCTTTATGATAAAATCGGGTTGGCGGCAGGAGCCTCCACTCCGGAAAAAATATATAATGAAGTCGAAAAATATTTGAGGAGTGTTGATAATGGACGTTAGCGACCGATATCCTTTGATTCCAATTCCCACAGTAAAGAGATTCCCTTCTTATTTGAGAATCCTAAAACAAAACAAAGCCTCCGGTGTTTCACATATAAGTGCAACTACGCTTGCTGAAGAACTTGGACTGAAGCCGATACAAGTCAGGAAAGACATCTCTTGCACTGGGATAGAAGGAAAGCCAAAAGTTGGTTTTGATATAAATGAGCTTATTTCGTCAATAGTCCATGTGCTTGGTTGGGACAATACCACCGATGCTTTGATTGTTGGAGCCGGAAACATGGGCAAGGCTCTTGCTCAATATGGCGGCTTTGAGAACTACGGTTTGAGGATAGTAGCTATATTCGATAAAGATCCAGATAAGATTGGCAAGAAATGTGGATCATTGACAATTCTCCCTGTAGATTCCATAAACCAATATATAAAACAGAATCGGATATCGATTGCTGTAATCACAGTGCCAGCTGCTTCTGCGCAAAGCGTTGCTGATCTTTTAGTAAAATGCGGGATAAGAGCGATATGGAATTTTGCACCAAAGGATTTGAAGCTCCCTGATGATGTTGTCATGCAAAGGACTGACCTTGCAACATCATTTGCTGTTCTTTCTGTGAAATTGAGAAAGAAATATAGTCAATCTAGTGAAGATGAATATAGTGATGAGGAAATATAATCACTAGGTATTCAAAATAATATTCCAGTGTTCACATTAAGGCGCCAAAGATGACAAAAATTGGTGCTTTTTCTTTAGATTAAGTATGTTATTTCTAGGCCTGTCAGAGTTTTATTGACTTGAGATATTTCTTGGGTTACATTACATGTACTAGGAGTTTAGGATGGGTGTAGATAGTAAAATAACGGTTGAGCTGTGTATGGGCTCAAGTTGTTTTGCTCGAGGCAATAGTGCTTCTCTGTCAGAGATAGAGAACTACTTGGATGAAAATGGCCTTTCGGAAAGAGTTGATCTTGAGGGGCATCTTTGTCTTGGCAAATGCAACAGTGGTCCACATATAAGAATAGATGGCGTAGAGTATTCAGCTATTAGTCCTGATTGTGTAATAGATTTGATCAGGGGGGCTCTTGATAAATAATGCTTAATCCTATTTACACAGAGATCACGAGCTGTAGAGATTGCTATAAATGTGTCAGGCAGTGCCCCGTAAAAGCAATACAGATAAGAGATGGAAACGCATTCATACTCAAAGAGAGATGCATATATTGTGGCAAGTGTGTCCATGTTTGTCCAAACAATGCAAAGAAAGTCAGGGATGATGTTGAACGTGTAAAGCTTGCTATAGCTTCTGGTCGTAAAGCTTTTTGTTCACTAGCTCCATCATTTGCATCTGAATTTTCAGGAAAAGAGAGAGCATTGGTTGCTTCTCTATATAAACTTGGTTTTTTCGCTGTGTCGGAAACAGCAATAGGAGCGAAGCTTGTAACAGATGCATTGGATATATATGCAAATGAGCATAGCGACAATGTACCATTTATATCGACAGCATGCCCATCGGTAGTGGAGCTTGTAAAAAAATACTTTCCTGATGATGTTTCACGTCTTGCCCCAGTCCCATCGCCTTTGCAAAGCCATAGCGCTTATTTGAAGAAGCTCTATGGTGATGATATCATGATTGTCTTCATTGGTCCTTGCATTGCAAAGAAAGTCGAGGCTGATAGTACTCCAGGTTACCCTGATTTCGCACTTACATTCAAAGAGCTTCGTGCATGGCTTAAAGATGAAGGGATATCGCTTAATGATAAAAATCTGCCAATGGATAAATCATTTGTTCCAGCAAAGGCCGGTTTGAGCACTATCTATCCAATAGAAGGAGGACAAATACAGACTTCGCAAAAATGGAACTGTCTTCCAATCAATGTGCACGCAATTGCGCTATCAGGCATGGAGGAAGTTATGTCATCTCTTTCATCAGGAGCGCCTGAGGATGATGTCTTTCTGGAGCTTTTGAGTTGTGATGGCGGTTGTATAAATGGGCCAGGTGCTGACCGAGAAACTTCAATTGCAAATAGAAAAAGAGTCGCTTCTAGCTACACAATTGCAAGAATGGAAGAAGATGATTTGTTTGAAGGCGATATAGAGTTTTCAAGAGAACTCTTGGAGAAGGGGTACAAGATACTCAAGAGCTCTAATCCAACACGAGAAGATCAATTCAAGAAGAAATTCTCAGAAAACGAGATTGGGCATGCGCTTGTCGAGCTTGGAAAGATAACAAAGGCAGATGAACTCAATTGTGGAGGGTGTGGGTACTCTACTTGCAGGGACTTTGCGATTGCATACCTTTCAGGCATGGCTGAGTCTGAGATGTGCGTCACGAAGATGAGGAAGGAAGCAGAGTCGAAAGTTGATGTCTTGCTGAGGACGATTCCTAATGGCATTGTTATCGTCGACTCTGAGTTGAGGATTGCTGATTGCAACACTAGATTCCTCGATATCTTTGGCGATATGGAAGAAGGATTTGTTGACCAGAATGTCTTGAATATGGTCAGAGGGCTTCCTGTTGAGAGATTTGTTCCTTTTGTCGACAAGTTCAAGGATCAGTTCTATCTTAATCGCCCGGGCCAATACAGATTGCACTTCAATGACAAGTTCTTGAGAGTCACATTCTTCCTTGTTGAGAAAAAGAATCTTTTGGGTGCAATGTTTGAAGATATAACAAATCCAACAGTAAGAAGAGAAACTGTAGTGAAAAAGGCGGAGGATGTCATACAGAAGTCGTTGGAGACAGTACAGCAGATTGCATCGCTGTTGGGAGAAAATGCTGCAGATACAGAGATTATGCTCAACTCGTTGATTGATGCATTTAGCGTTCATGGTTCATCAGATGATGGCGGTTTTACAGATGATGGAGATCTAGCATGAACAATGTCTTTATCGATGTTGACTATGCACAAATATACAAACATGGCCAGAAGATAGGCGGTGATGTGTTTTTGCTATCAAGAAATCCGGACAATAATCAGATAGTGGCGACATTGTCGGATGGACTTGGCTCTGGAGTGAAGGCAAATGTTCTTGCATCCCTTACAGCGCATATGGCACACAAGCTTTCATTCTCGCCGATTAATTTAAACAACTCTGCACGAATCATAATGGATACGCTCCCTGTGTGCAAAGAGAGGAAGATAAGCTACTCGACATTCACTATTGCTGATATTCGCTATAAAGACAGCAATACAGACATAGAAGTAAATCTTGTCGAATATGATAACCCTCCATCGCTTCGTTTCTCAGGCTCTTCAGCTGTAAAATGGAATAGAGTCAAGACGGAGTTGCAAAGAGAAGGTGCCTTCAAAAAAGAGATTGTATCTTCATCTCAATTCAAGCTATCTATTGGAGACAGGCTTGTTATGTTCTCTGATGGTGTAACTCAATCGGGTCTTGGAAAGAGTCTTCCTCTTGGATGGAGAATTGATGGAGTAAGAGAGTTTATAAGAAAAGAGATAGAGAATGATGAAGATATATCATCTAGAGAGCTTTCAAGAGCAATAGTGCAAAAAGCAAATAGCCTTGATGGGCTTTGCTCGAAGGATGATATCACATGTGTTGTTGTTTATATAAGAAGGCCAAGGAGAACTCTTATCGTAACTGGACCGCCATTTACAAAAGAGGCTGATGAGGCACTTGGCGAGAAGATAAAAGCATTCGATGGAAGAAAGATTGTGTCGGGAGGAACCACAGCGCAAATTGTGTCAAGGGTCCTAGGCAAGAAGCTTTCCATTGACATGAAATGCTGGTCCAAGGATGTGCCACCATCGTCTAAGATGGAAGGAATAGACTTAGTTACAGAGGGGATGCTTACGCTTTCCCAGGTTGCAACAATCCTTGAGAAGAAGATGAATCTGTCGGATCTCCCAAATGATCCGGCGAAGAAATTCGTCGAGATCCTTCTTGATAGCGATCAAGTGCATTTTATAGTTGGAACGAAAATAAACGAGGCTCATCAGGATCCAAACATTCCTGTGGAGATAGGAATCCGCAGAACGATTATAGGTAGATTGAGAAAAGCCTTGGAAGAAATATATCTAAAGGAAACTTCGCAAGAATATCTGTAGGAGGATAGAAAATGAAGAAGTCGAAGGTTAAGGTCAGAATTTGTCTTGGAACAGCTTGCTTTGTGCAAGGTGGAGCAGATTTGCTGCTTTATAATGACTTTCTTGACCCGGAAGTACTTGCAGGGTGCGAAATTGAAGGCTGTCCTTGCTTGAATGAGTGTAGAGTTGGAAATGGTGTTGCTCCATATGTCGAGATTGATGGAAAAATCTATGATGGAGTTAATCAGGAGAAGTTCTGCAAGCTTTTAGCGGAGGCTGTAAAGAATGCTTGATGTTAATAACCAGTATACTTTGATGAAGCGAAAGATTGATACAGAGGTCATGAAACACTTCTTTGACGATACTTTGGTTAAAGATGCGGATAGACTCCCTATCGATATAATTCCAAAAAACAGGATTCCTAATAGGTGTTGCATCTATAAGGAAAGAGCATTGGTTAGGTATCGAATAATGGCTCTTGCTGGAGTCAATGTCGAAACAGATGATGATGAATATAGATCTCTCAGCAGCTATATAGAGGATGTTCTCAAAGAGGACAAGCCACCACTTCCAATCTTGACGACAATCGAAAATGGATGTTCTGGATGTCCAAAGTCAGTTTATAGAATCTCTGACGGTTGTAGAGGATGCTTTGCACGCCCATGTACATCAAATTGTCCTAAGGATGCAATAGTATTTCTTAATGGTAGAGCACATATACAGGAAGAAAGGTGCATAAAATGTGGCAAGTGTATGGAAGTATGTCCATTCCATGCTGTTGTTCATATTCCTGTTCCTTGTGAGGAAGCTTGCCCTGTTGATGCGATAAAGAAGAACGAAAATGGAGTTGCTGAGATTGATCACTCAAAATGCATTGGTTGTGGAAAATGCGTGCGATCATGCCCATTTGGTGCAATTGTTGAAAGGTCAGGGCTTTTCCCAGTTGCCAAGATGCTCAAGAATGGAGAGAAAGTCATTGCAATGATTGCTCCTGCTATCGAAGGACAATTCCCAGGCACTCTTGGACAGATCAAAGCGGCTTTGAAGAAGGCAGGCTTCTTTGATGTAATTGAAGTTGCCGAAGGTGCTGCTATAACAGCAGAAAAGGAAGCTGAGGAACTGACAGAGAAGCTTGAGTCTGGAGCTGGATTTATGACAACATCTTGTTGCCCGGCATGGATGGAGCTTGTTGACAACCATATAACAGCCATGAAATCAAGATACTCAAGCACATGGTCTCCTATGGGGTACACAGCCCAGCTTTGCAAAGAGAAATATCCAGATGCGAAAGCTGTCTTTATCGGCCCGTGCTTAGCTAAGCGTGTTGAGGCTGCAAAACGCTACAGAGACACAATCGACGGCGTTATCACATTCAGCGAGCTTGCTTCTATCTTCATTGCAAAGGACATCGATGTAAAGGAGATGGTTTCAGACGATATGGGAGATGTGAAGGATTTTGCCGATTGCAGGGAGTTTGCTGTCACATCAGGAGTTGCAGCTTGCGTAATGCACCGCTTCAAGGAGAAGAACAAGAACGTTCGCGTAATGTCAATCAATGGAATCGACAAGAAGACTGTGAGATTGATGAAGACTTGGGACAAGAGAGCTCCTGAGGCAGATTTGATTGAAGTCATGTGCTGTGAAGGCGGATGTATCGCAGGACCTGGGACTATTGCAAAGCCACAGCTTGCATTGAGGCTCAGGGAAAACGAGAGGAAGGTAGCTCAAGCTGCACAGAGCAAATAGTTTTCAAAGCATTGAAGCAAAGGATGATGGTTTTATGACTGTCATCCTTTTTTCTTGTCAATATTCCTTCAACAATAATTTCATTGACAGATCAAAAAAACGACATTTATAATTAATTCATCTAATGAAATAATTGACATGGGAGGTTAGTTATGAAGAAGATTTCAGCAATTTTGATTGTATTTCTAATTGCAATTGCTATGGTTTTCGCCCAAGGAGGGAAGGCTAGTACATCAGATGATGGCAAGATACATCTCAAAGCTTATATGCAGATAGATCCGACGCTGTCGCAATATGCAGGACACAATGCAATCATGAAGGCTTTTGCCGAAAAGTATCCTAATATCGTCATAGAGCCTGAATATGCATCAGGAGAGGCTTTCCACCAGAAGTTCCAAGCAATGGCAGCATCGAAGGAAATCCCTGATATCTTCACATGCTACGGCGGGTCAAGGTCTGATTATATTACGAAAACAGGTCTTGTTTTGGATCTCAGAGAGGATTATCTGACAGATGAAATCATGGATCAATACTCAAGTGCAACATGGTCAGAGCAGGGCTCAGATGGACAATATTGGATGATTCCTCCGTCGCTTGCTGTTTGCCATACTGTCTATGCAAATACAGACTTGCTAAAGAAGCTTGGACTAGAATATCCAAAGACATATTCAGAGTGGCTTGAGCAAATTCCTATAATCAGAGAAGCAGGCTACTATCCTGTATCGATGGGCAACAAGGATCCATGGGTTGTTAATTCTTGGCTTTTGAGTCTGTTAATAGATCGTCTTGGTGGACCAGAGTGGTTCATGAATGCAGCAAAAGGCAATGGTGCATCCTTTACAGATGAGCCTATGGTAAGATCTCTTGAGATTATCAAAGAGATGACAGATAAAGGTCTTTTCTCTCCAGGTGTTAACCAGATGTCTAATACAGAAGCCGACCAGGAATTCTACCAGCAAAAGAGTGTCTACCTTATTGATGCTGGATGGAGAACAAGCGGAATGGATAATGACTTGTCAGAACAAATGAAAGCATCTGTCGAGATGTATGTTTTCCCAGAGATAGAAGGGGAAGTCAGGCACAATACATCTACAGCAACTGTCTCTGAGGGATTTGGAATCAGCGCAAAGCTCAAAGGAACAGAGAAAGCAGATGCAGCATGGACATTCATCACTTTCTATAATGGCGAAGAGGGAGCAAAAATAAGAGCAGAATATGGAGATGTTCCTTCCTACAAGCTCGACTTGACTAAGATAAAGCTTGCTCCAATGCAAGCGAAATTCGCAACATTCCAAGCAACACATGACATGGGATACGTCTTTGACGCTGTCATGGGAGCAGAAGGAGTATCTATTCTCAACAATGACATCCAGGCAATGATGCTAGGAAATGGAGAACCTAAGGATATTGCTGCAAAGTACGAGAAGTTCGTAGAGCAAAACGAGCGCTAGAATCATTTGAGAGTGGTGCTAAGCGCCACTCTCTCTAAATGGGGAGGGAAAACGGTGAAGTCCAAAGATAAAGCAATAAGTTTCTATATGCTTCTGATGCCAGCATTCATAATATACATAGGCATCATAATATTTCCTATCCTCGTTAGCTTAGGCTTGTCATTTACAAAGTGGCGACAATATAGGATGGTAGGATTTATTGGACTTGGAAACTACATAAACATATTCAAGGATCCAGAGTTCCAGCGTTCGCTATGGAACAATATCCAGATAACATTGATATCTGTTCTAGGCCAAATACCGCTAGGTATCATACTTTCATATCTTTTGTATCGAAAATGGGTGAAATGTGCGAAATTCTTCGAGATGATGATCTTTCTTCCTATTACAATAAGCTCTGTCGTTGTGGCGCTTCTCTGGAATAGGATCTTCTCTCCTGTTGGAATTTATACGGCTTTCATAAGAGCTGTGACTGGCAATCCAGACTATGTTGTGAAGATATTCGAGAACAAAAATCTTGCTATGATTCCGATCCTTATAGTGCTTCTTTGGCAACATACAAGTTTGTATATGGTAATATTCCTCGCGAATTTGCAACGCATTCCAGACTCTGTCTTTGAAGCCGCTGCAATCGATGGAGCTCGCGAGTCGACAATTATATCAAAGATAGTTCTGCCAGCCCTTTCGAATGTTATTTTCACTTGCTCTGTTCTTGCAATAAGTGGCAGTCTGAAGAGCTTCGATCTGGTCTTTGCAATGACTGGCGGTGGCCCTGTCGACTATACATCAGTGATGGCAATCTATCTTTACAAGCAGACATTCACTTTCAGCAACTACGGCTATGGGAGTGCTGTGTCAATAATAATCGTTATCCTTAGCGTTGGCTTGATATCCTTGGCACGCTATATCTACAGCAGAGTCGAGAAAAAATACGAGTGAGGTCAAAAATGGAGAAGAACAAAAGAGCCAAGAAGATATCAACAGGATGGACGATATTTTCATATGCCTTCTTGGTGCTCTTCACGCTTATTACGCTAATGCCAATGGTCTGGATGTTCTACTCATCTTTCAAGCTTAATGGCGAGATATTAATCCATCCTATTGCTTTGCCTAAAGAGCCTACAATGGCAAATTACATAAAAGCGTTCGAATATGGAAATATATTCAATGCTTTCTCAAACAGCCTGTTTTATTCGCTTGTCTCTACATCTTTGGTAGTCTTGCTTTCTCTTGCGGCAGGATTTGCACTCACAAAATTCGGATACAGAAGTTGTAGAATCTATATGGCATTATTTACGTTGGGGTTGTTGATAACAGTAAATTCAGTAATCACCCCTCTTTTTATAATGGAGACGAATATTGGCCTTTACAATACTCGACTTGGTGTTATTCTTCCTTACATTGCATTTGGGCTTCCAATGGCCATTATGATAGCTGTTTCATTCATCAAAGGCATTCCTGATGCTTTAGTTGAGGCCGCAATCATAGATGGTGCAAGTTACAGATATATCTTCTGGAAGATAATATTCATGCTCTCTACTCCAGTGATTGCAACAATCGCTGTCTTGAATTTTTTGAATAACTGGAATGAGTTTTTGCTTGTATTCACGCTCACAAGTGGCGAGAACATGCGCTCGTTGCCAGTTACAATCAACTCGTTTGCTGGCAGATTGAACCAAGATTATGGACTACAATTCTCAGCTCTTGTTATTGGCACGATTCCGATGTTCATTTTTTACATTATAGCTCATAATGCACTTGTTACAGGTTTTGGAGAGGGAGCTATAAAAGAATAGCTTTTTTAAAGGAGGATCTTGATGAGACCATTGATAGAGATTTGCTTGGATTCTGTAGAGTCTGTGATTGCAGCTGAAAAGGGCGGTGCTGATCGAGTCGAGCTTTGCAGCGATCTTTTCGAAGGAGGGCTTACTCCTTCATTCGGGACTGTCAAGATTGCAAAAGAGCTTACAAAAATAGCTATCAATGCCATGATTCGTCCTAGAGGTGGTGATTTTTGCTATTCTGATACTGAATTCAAGACTATGAAGGAGGATGTAAAAGTCTTCAAAGAGCTTGGAGTGAATGGGATAGTTTTCGGAATTCTTACGCCTGATGGCGATATAGATATGGAAAGAAGCCGTGAGATTATTGATCTTGCAAGGCCTTTGTCTGTGACATTCCATAGAGCATTCGATATGACGAGAGATGCTTTCAAGAGCCTTGACGATTTGATAAATCTCAAAGTCGACAGAGTCCTCACAAGTGGCCTTGAAGCTACTGTTGCAGAAGGATCAGAGTTGCTTTCGTCTCTTGTCGAAAGAGCAGGAGATTGCATCATAGTAATGCCTGGATGTGGAATAACAGAAAGGAACTTCGAGAAACTCAATGCTAAGATCAAGGCAAAAGAATACCATGTATATCTTCCTAGTGAATACAGATCCAAGATGGTTTTCCACCCTGAACATATATACATGGGCGGGTTTTTGAGGCAAGACGAGTTCATGCTGACTTGTACAGATGAGAAAAGAGTCGAGACAATAAGGAAGATGCTATGATTCCAGTAGGCAATAGCCAATACCAGAAGATAGCTAATACATGTCTTATTTTGAATCTTTTAAGAAAAGGACCAATGAGCCGTATAGAGATCTCTGATACACTTGGACTTCAAGCCTCGACTGTGACTTATAGTACTCAGCGCCTTATTGAGCAAGGAGTAATAAATGAGTGCGGAGTGCTTGAATCCTCAGGAAAGGGACGCAAGCAAAAAGCACTCTCTCTTAATCTTGATAGAGGCTTGGTCGCTGGCATAGAGTTGCTTGTTGGTTTCTATCGTCTTTCTTTGCTTGATATTCTTGGGAGAGTGAGGCTCAAGATCGAGCTTAGCTATACAGTGTCATATTATGAGAAAGGCCCCGAGCTTTATAAGATGAGGCTGTCAGAGGCTTTGGAAAAAGCTGAGGCATTAGCATCTCCATTGTCTTTGCTTGGAGTTTGCATTGCAATCCCTGGCGTTGTCTATCCTGACCCTTTTACGGTTGAGGATTGCTGGACGCATGGACTGAAGAATGCATCGTTTGCAAGCTTTCTCTCAAAGTATCCATATCCTGTGTTTCTTGAAAATGATGCAAATTGCTCAGCTTTGCGTTTTCTCTTGGAAGGAAATCCATTTGACGATTTTATTTACATTCTTTTCAGAAAGCATGATGTTGTAGATCTTCCTTCGAATGTTCCATTGATAGGAATAGGCTCAGGACTTGTGATATCAGGCAAGCTCTATAAGGGTGCGCATGGAAGAGCTGGTGAGTTTGCATCCAATATGATTGATGAGATCGGCCACCAAGTTTCTCTTTCCAATGCTGATCTTTCTGCTCTGGAAAGCAACAAGGAGGCTGTGAAGAGCCTTATAAGGGAAGTTTTCTCGAACTATCTTTCATCATCTTGCTTGATAGATCCTTCATGCATATACATTGGTGGATTTTTGGCAGATGATCCGTTTCGCAGCATCTTGCAAGAGATTGTAGACAATGAATATAAAAGCCGCTTTGGAGCATTGCTTCCATACACGAGGCTGCAAATCTCTGAAAACAGCAGCTATGATCCGAGTATGGGTGCTGCTTGCTATATACTCGATTGGCTTTTCAGGGTTCCGCAAGTCGGGATTACAGAAGAGGACGAAAGACGATTCGCAATAATTGGCATGGACTAGGGAGGAAAAGCCATGAAAGGACGTATTCTAGTTGGGGGACTCCACCATGAGTCTGATACATTCAATCCTATTATCACATCAAAAAGCGATATATGGGTAAGACGAAGTGAGGAGCTCTTTAAAGGTGAGAGAGAGGACTCGATAAGTGGTGCAATCCATGCTTTGCTCTCTGCTGGCTATGAAGTCGTTCCGACTTTGATTGCTCGTGCTGTCCCGAATGGAGAGTGGGATAGTGAATATTATTTTAAGCTCAAGAGCGAGATGCTAGACAAGATAAAGGAGAGTCTTCCTCTGGATGCTATTTGCTTATCTCTACATGGTTCGATGAGAGTCCATGGTATAGGGGAAGCTGAGGGCGATATTCTCGAGAGTATTAGGTTAATATGCCCAGATATCCCAATATTCTCTTCCCTGGATATGCATGCGACTATTACAGATAGGATGCTTAAAAATGCAAATGGTTTTGTTGGCTACAAGTGCGCACCTCACACAGATACATACCAAACAGGCGAACATGCGGCAAGAATGGTGATTGAATGCTTGGAGGAAAAGCTTAGCCCCAAAATGGCGGCTGTCCATATTCCTATGCTTGTTGCTGGTGAGCAATCAGAAACCAGTGTCGAGCCAATGAAGAGTTTGATATCGATATTGCGTGATTACGAAAAGAGGCCAGATGTGATGGCTGCATCATATCTTCTCGGTTTTCCATGGGCAGATACTGAGGAGAATGGGGTCACAGCGCTTGTTGTTACGAAAAAGAGCCAAGATGATGCCGATAGATATGCAAAGGAGCTGGCTTCTATATTCTGGGACTCAAGAGAGAAATTCCATTTTTACAATGAGACATATGAGCCTAATGAGTGTCTGGAAAAAGCAAATGAGTCGATCAAGAGTGGCGTTTGGCCTGTTGTAATATCAGACAGTGGTGATAATCCAACCGCAGGTTCATCCCAAGATGTCACAAACTTTTTGAAAAGAATCTTGGCACATAGCGATCTTTCGAAACTCTCTCCACCTTTGGTATACCAAGCATTTTATGATCCTGATATTGTGAAAAAAGCTTTTGATGTGGGTGTCGGCGCTTATGTAAAGGGGCCATTGGGTGCAAAATTTGACACTGTCACAAGTACACCTTTGGATATAAATGCAAAAGTCATATCTCTTAAGAAGGAGTGGAGTGGGGCACAGAACAAAGATTTGGCTTTATTGGATGTCGATGGCATTTATGTAATTGTCACATCTGGTCATGTGGGATGCTATGATCCCGATATGATGAGAGTGTTGGGGATAAAGCCAGAGAAGTGCAAATGCATTGTTGTTAAGCTTGGATATCTTGAGCCTGAGATAAGGAGCATTGCAAAGCGTTCCATGATGGCATTGACAGATGGAAGTACGAATGAAGTATTTTCGCGCTTGCATTATAAGAGGCTTAAAAGGCCAATTTATCCTCTTGATAGCGATAAAGGTTTGGAACCAGAGCTTATCTGGGGCTGAAAGTGTTATATTCTATTTCATGATGCTCTGGTTTTCTCATAGAGCATCATGTATGGTGTGTTCTTCTCTTGATTTGTTGAATTTAATTTATTATCCTTTTGCTATCAGCGTAGACGAAGACGAGTAGTGCTTGATTCTGCCAGTGAGAGGGTGTCCGTTTTCAACGGGTGTGAGACACCTGGAGATAGAGTATGAAAACCACTTCCGAGCTGCATGCCTCAAAGGAAACGAGTATGGCATGCCGTACCCAGCGTCAATGGATAAGAGCGTCCCTCCTTTTGGGTGGGGAAGCAAGGTGGAACCGCGGAGCCTTTATAGCTTCGTCCTTGCATAAGTGTAAGGATTAAGCTGTAAGGGCTTTTTCTTTTTTATTTGGAAGGAGATAACTATGGCTAAGAAAGAGATTGATTTGGAAAAATTGAGACATTCGACAGCCCATGTGATGGCAGAGGCTGTCTTGGAGCTTTTCCCGACAGCCCAGATTGCAATCGGGCCTGCAATCGAGAATGGCTTCTACTATGATTTCGAATTGCCTAGGGCTTTGACTCAAGAGGATCTGGATGCTATTTCAGAGAAGATGAGAGAGATCATGAAGCAAGGCAAGCCTTTTATAAGGAAAGAGGTTTCCAGACAAGAGGCGAGAGAGATGTTCAAGAACCAGAAGTACAAGCTGGAGCTTTTGGATGCAATCCCAGAGGGAGAGGTTGTAACAGTATATAACCAAGGCAATTTTACAGATCTTTGCCGAGGCCCTCATGTTGATTCTACAGCAGATCTTGTTCCTGATGGATTCAAGCTTTTGAACATAGCTGGTGCATACTGGAGAGGAAACGAGAAGAACCAGATGCTTACAAGAATCTATGGAACAGCATGGCCATCAGCGAAGGAACTTCGTGCATATCTTGATCATTTGGCTGATATAGAAAAGAGAGACCATAGAAAACTTGGAAAGGAGCTGGATTTGTTCTCTCTACACGAAGAGGCTGGTCCAGGACTTGTCTATTGGCATCCAAGGGGAGCAAGGATAAGACAAGTGATTGAGGATTTTTGGAGAGCTGAGCACTATAAAAACGGCTATGAGATGGTTTATACGCCCCATGTAGGAAAATCATGGCTTTGGGAAACATCTGGCCACTTGGGCTTTTATAAAGAGTCTATGTATCCACCTATGGAGATGGATAATATGGATTACTACGTAAAGCCAATGAACTGTCCTTTCCATATCATGATTTACCAAAACGACAAGAAGAGCTACAGGGATCTTCCATGCAGATGGGCAGAGCTTGGAACAGTATATAGATACGAAAAGGCTGGAGCTCTCCATGGATTGATGAGAGTAAGAGGGTTTACACAAGACGATGCCCACTTGTTTGTAACTCCAGAGCAAATGGATGATGAGATTATGGAAGTGTTGAGATTCTCACTCTCGATGCTCCATAGTTTCGGCTTCAAGGAGATACATGCATATATTTCTACAAAACCTGAGAAATCGGTTGGTGAAAAAGAGAGATGGGATGCTGCTACAGAAGCATTGACAAGAGCTGTTGAGAAAGAAGGGCTTCAATATGATATCGATGAAGGAGGCGGTGCTTTCTACGGTCCAAAGATCGATTTGAAGATCAAGGATGCAATTGGAAGAGAGTGGCAACTTTCCACTGTGCAATTCGATTTCAATCTCCCAGACAGGTTCAATTTGACATTCGTCGACAAGGATGGCGTTGAAAAGCGACCATACATGATACATAGGGCTCTTTTGGGATCAATAGAGAGGTTCTTTGGTGTCCTAATTGAGCATTATGCTGGGGCATTCCCACCATGGTTAGCTCCGGATCAGATTGCAATTATTCCTGTTGCTGAAGTGGCATATGACTATTCCAAAGCTTTGGAAAAGAGGCTCAGAATGGAAGGTTTCAGAGTTGTGACAGACCTTTCAGATGATAGAATGAATGCCAAGATCAGGAAAGCGCAGAAGATGAAGACTCCTTACATGCTCATAATAGGTGAAAAGGAGATGGCTTCAGATCTTGTCTCGATTCGCTACAGGAATGGAAAGCAAGTAAATGGAATCCCAACATCAGATTTCATAAAAGAAGTTCATAAGACTGTCGATTCGAAGGAGCAGATTTGATGAATAAAGAGCAGGCGTTAGCTGTATTGAAGAATAAAGACAAGCAAATTGTAAAGTTGAATCACATATTGGCGATTCTCGAGTGGGACCAAGATACAGTTATGCCTCTATATGCATCAGAAGAGAGAGGAGAGCAATCAGCTCTCCTTTCTTCTTTGGTCCATAAAATGTCAACATCCTCTGAAATACAAGAATCATTGGATGTACTAGATGGGTGTGATTTCGAATCAGATATAGATAATGCTCTTGTAAGATATTGGGAAAAAGAACTTGGCCGCTCGCTTTGTCTTCCAAACAAGTTCGTCGAGGATTTTTCGAAGGCTAAAAACAGTGCTCATGATTCATGGCTGAGAGCTCGAGCAGAGGGTGACTTTTCAATCTATGAGAAAGATTTGGATAAAATACTTTCTTTTGCAAAGGAGAAGATGTCGCTTTTCAGCAAAGTTGGTTCCAACTCTAGCCGGGATCTTTACGATGTTGCCTTAGATGTTTTCGAAGAAGGCCTTGATACAAAGACTGTAGATCTCTTGTTCGATGATTTGGAAAAAACAATTCATTGCTTGATGGATAAGCTCCAAGATATCGAAGTGGATGATTCTTTCCTATTCTCAAAATACGATGAGAACAAACTTCATTCGTTCTGTCTCTCTGTAATAGACAGGATGGGTTTTGACCACAATAGGGGAATTGTCGGGATCACAGCACACCCATATACTACCACCCTTGGAGTTGATGACCATAGGATTTCGACTCGATATAGTGATGATGGGTTATTTGATCCAATTGGCTCTATTGTCCATGAAACTGGGCATGCTCTCTATGAAATGTGTGCATCGAAAGAGGAGCCTATTCGTGGAACATCACTAGGAACTGGAGTTTCGATGGGTATTCACGAGTCCCAGTCAAGATTCTGGGAGAATATCATGGCGAGAAGCAAAGCCTTCTGGTCATATCAGTATCCATATCTTCAGGAAAACATTGATTCTTTGAAGAATGTTCCGCTGGATCTTTTTGTGCGTGCGATAAACAAATCAAAGCCGTCTGCTATAAGAGTCAATGCAGATGAACTGACATATAATTTGCATATAATTCTTAGATACAGGATAGAGAAGGAACTTTTCAATGGTACTTTGGGAGTTCATGATTTGCCAGAAAGATGGAATGAACTGTCCCAAGATATCATTCGATACAAAGTCAAGAATGATAAAGAGGGTGTTCTTCAGGATGTCCATTGGTCAATGGGAGAGTTCGGATATTTTCCAACTTATGCAATCGGGAATATTTATTCTGCGTCTTTCTATAGTTCTATGTGCAAGGATTTGGGTGGAAAGGGTGCCGTCGACTCGCTTCTTTCTTCTGGAGATTATTCAAGAATAACAGAATGGCAAAGCGATAATATCTGGAAATGTGGTGCAACTTATTCTCCTAGCGTGCTTCTTGATCGTGTTACACATTCGAAAGTTGACGCAGAACCTTTTAAGGAGTACCTTGTAACAAAGTTTTCAGACTTGTATTTGAATTAGGGGTTTTTATGAATCTTCCAAATAAATTGACTGTATTAAGGCTAGTGCTCGTTCCAGTATTCTTTATAGCGTTTTCTTTGAGGTCCATTGGTTCTAATGTTGCTGTCATGATAAGCACGCTCCTTATGACGATTTGCTATATGACAGCGGAGCTTTCTGATTTGCTGGATGGAAAAATCGCGAGGAAGAATAATCTTGTCACTGATCTTGGAAAAGTTCTCGATCCTTTTGCTGATACGCTTTCGCATCTTACATTCTTTGTTTGCTTTCTTTCCTATGGCATCATGCCTGCATGGGCTTTTGTCATAATAATGTGGAGAGAGTTTGCAATTCTCTTTTTGCGAATGATTATAATAAAGCAAGGTGGTAAGGCGATGCCAGCCAATATTTTTGGGAAGAGCAAAACAGTGCTGTATGCATTTACCACGCTTGTTTCAATCATATTCATATTTGCAGAGACATTTATTGGAAGTGGCAGTTGGAACCATGTCGGATCGGTTGTCATCTATGTACTGTTTGCACTTTCTGCTATTGCATCAATTACAAGTTTCTTCATCTATTTGAAGGATGTCTTGAAGTCTGGAATCCTCAGTACAATGACCCGTTAGCACAAGGAGAGCTTCATGGATAGAAAATGTGCAATTCCTTTTTCCGAATTTCCATCAAGCTCTGCTAAGGATATCAGATATTTTGTATCAGATGTAGATGATACAATTACTAGCAAAGGTAAGCTTTTGCCACTTAGCTTGAATGCTTTGTGGAATATAAAGAGAGCAGGACTTGATACTATTCTTGTTACTGGTGGATCGAGTGGGTGGGCCGATGTATATATAAGGCAATGGCCTGTCGATTATGTAATTGCTGAATCGGGAGCGCTCTTGCTTTCGATCTCCAAAGATGGGGATGTCATATACAAGAAAAATCCGACAATCATCGATGAAGTTGATGAGCTTCGGAAAGAGCTTCTCTCGAAAACAAAGCAATATATACTCTCTTCAGATCAATATGCCCGTATTTATGATGTGGCATTCGACAAAAAGAAGAATACGCCAGAAGATATAGATAAGATTAAAGAAATCGCTTTGTCATTGGGTGCAAGCTTTACTGAAAGTTCTATTCACTTGAATGTTTGGTTTGGCTCTTATGATAAAAGAAATGGACTTTTGTTGTTTTTGCCTGATATCTACCCTGGCAAAGAACAGGAGTTCTTTGAAAAGGCTGTATATTTCGGCGACTCATACAATGACCAGCCTCTATTCTCATTGTTTAATCTATCGATAGGGATGCACTCAGTAGAAGATTCACGTTCGGACTTTGACAATTTGCCTACATATATAACAAAAGGATATGGAGGCTATGGGTTTGCAGAGGCAGTGGGAAAAATATTAAAAAATAAATAACTACAACATAAGAAGTTACAAAAACAATAAAATGAAAACGAAAAATTTTCAAATTTATTGTTGACAAGAAAGCAAAATATTTGCTACTTTAATTAGGCGCGCTGAGGATTGAAGCCGATGCGAGCGAATGTTTTTTTACAGATATATTAGAGAAGGGAAGAGAAGAAATAGAAGCTTGTAATGAAGGAGCTTTCTAGTCAATTCGATGATTTTGGGACAGGATTTATTAATAGGTAAGTCAGGTTCGTGA
>ERZ808242.404-NODE-404-length-31977-cov-5.138713_pt1 | contig 31977 bp, 25 predicted proteins | sample MGYA00521244_ERZ808242 | MGnify/ENA primary metagenome ERZ808242 (study PRJEB31516, sample SAMN03275573) | gut metagenome | biome: mammalia-associated habitat; material: feces | host: Papio cynocephalus | place: Kenya | collected 2012-07-27 ... | reverse complement strand
AATCATAGCCGCCCATCAACTGCTCGTCTCCAGAGTGAGACTCTACAGGCTGAGCATCGGGTTGATAATCATAGCCGCCCATCAACTGCTCGTCTCCAGGGTGAGACTCTACAGGCTGAGCATCGGGTTGATAATCATAGCCGCCCATCAGCTGAGCATCGCCTTCAGGGTGAGACTCTGCGGGTTGAGCATCTGGCTGAGAATCATTAAGTTGTTGGCCTTGAGCAGGCTGTTCATATCCTGCAGGAGGAGCAAATTGAGCTTCATCAGTATGAGCAGCGGTGTACTCACCGGAAGTTACAGAGACATGCTCAGCTGATTGGGGCTGCTGTTCAGCCTTCACTGCTGTCATTTCTTCAGATTGAGCTTTAGCAGCTGCTTTAGACTGTCTGGCTTTCTTAATTCGCTCGCTCAAGCTGCTGCGAGAACGAGAAGGAGTAAGCTCTGGACGAGGTACTTCGGGAGCAGCTTCTTGAGGAGTAGCCACACCATTATTTTGGTTGGCTTCTTCGATAATTTGGTTGATAGGACGAGAGATACCGCCCATAATGGAGCGTCCTCTCTCTTTTTTGTGAGGTTTCTCTTGATGGTGGCGACTGATGCCGCTAATGGTACGGTGCTCGGCAGCTTCTTCAGAATCGGCGTTCTCGGCACGCATACGAGCCATGCGCTCAGAAAGAGACTGGCTGCCCATAAGCTTGGAAGAACGACCAGAAGATGATTCGCCCTTGGAACGCTTATGACGCAAACCTGTTTCAGAAACACCTTTCAAGTTGACACCACTATTGAAGTCGAAGCTCTCCACGGCTTGGAAGTCTTCTTGTGAATGAGCAGCTTCGGCCTGGGCCTGAGCAGCCGCTGCAGCTTCAGCTTCAGCTTTAGCCGCCTCAGCATTTTGCTGGGCCATCTTCTCTTCGATAGCGACTTCATCCACAGCTTTGAGAGGTTCCCAAGGAATCACTGAAGGGTCGGGAGCTTCAGTAACAGCTTGACAAATAGCTTCGTAAAGATCGGTACGTTCTAAGTAAAGTATAGGGGTAGGAACTATAAGCTGGCCTTCCGGCACCATAATAAGCGGACGCTCATAGTACTCAGGATAAGCGCCGTCATAACTTTCAGTTCCGTCAAATTGGGCGAGCTGACCGTCATAAGCTTGAGCATTAGGATCGACATACGAGCCGCCCTCATGGACTTCGCCTCCAGCTAACTGTCCTTGTTCATCATAAGTCTGAGGAACAGTTTCAGGATAATTTACAGCTCCAGCTCCCTCAAAACTTGCCCCATGCTCATAATTATAAGTCTGGGCATTGGCGTAAGTATTGTCTAAAGCACTATCGTCGATACCACCAAACTGACCATGTTCATCAGTGCCAACATAAGGGGCATCTTGAGGATGCTCAGTTCCCGTGAGCTGTTCGGTATGCTCAGGAGCAGCAGATCCATAAAGCTCGGTGGAAGCAGCCTCTTCACTGCCATAATTATTGGCATAGTCAGTATGTTCAACATGCTCGGCATGGACTTGACTATCGGCATAGACATTTTCCAGCGGCTCGCTCGATTCCACAGATAAACCTTCATGGTCTGGCTGTTGCTCTACAGAGCCGAGCTGATCTTCGACAGCCGAAACTGCCCCTTCTACAGGAGCGTAAAGGCCACTATCAGCACTATCATGATGTTCTGGCACCGCAGCTTCTTCATGAGGAAGCTCGGTAGGAGCCTGAGGTGGCTCGAACCTATAATCATCATAAGCAACGTCCTGGGCGATAGCTTCAGGATGGGCCTGTTCATCTATAGCGGAGTCTTCAACTGGCAAATCGTGCTGAGCAGCTTCTTCGTGTTCCGGAAGAGCAGCACTTTCTGTAGCAGGCTCGGCTACACTTTGCTCAACAGCTTCCGCTGCGGGTACATCTTCAAGATGAGCATGAGCTTCTAAAGGCTGCTCTATTGCAACGTCGTGGTTCTCTTGAACATCATGTTCAATTGGCGCAACAGCCTCAGCTTCTTTGGCCAGACTTACAGACTGGTGTTCTTCCTGAGCCTCAGTTTGAGCCACTTCAGCTTTCTTCTTACGGCTGCCTAAAACACGCTTGCCACCTAACATAGGTTTGCCACCTAAAGTAGGTTTGCCTCCACCCATGGGCTTCAAACCAGCGCGCATTAAACCAGGGCGAGGTGCACTCTCCCCCTCATCGGCGCCAAGCATAGGCTTACCACCCAATCCGGGTTTGGTTGCACTCCCTTTAGCCATAAGTCCAGCACGCCCACCTCCAGCGCCCTTAGGAACTAAGCCGCTGCGAGTTTTGTGTTCGCCATCTTTCTTATCGCGGCGAGACTCGCCTTTAACTCCCTTGGCAGCTTTCGCTTTTACAAGAGGCTGAATCCCACCATCATTGCCTACTACGGGAGCTCCAAGATTAGTAAGTTCACGAGTGGCTGTAGGATTGTTGGGATCAAGGAAAATGACACGCTGATAAAGGGCAATAGCGTGTTCAGAATCATTGTTATTTGCATAAAGGCCAGCAGCAGTTAAGTAAGCTTTAATCGCCGACTCAATATTGTTTTGCAAATGGTAAACTTCACCAAGACGTTCCTGAGCCAAAACGTAATCAGGAGCAGTCATAATAATTTTGCGATAAGCTAAACTGGCTTGGTCCAAATCGCCTTTGCGCTGACAGACATCGCCAAGCGCAAACATAACGTCTAAATTTTCAAAATCGAACTTAAGGGCATTGCGGAATTGCTTTTCAGCATCTTCCCAGCGTCCTAACGTAGAGTAGAGTTCTCCCAAGTGGAAGACAGCTCCAGAGTCGTTGCTATTGACGACTAAGACACGCTCTAAAGCTTCACAAGCTTTTTCCAGCTGACCGTTGGCTTGATATAAGTCGGCTACTTGGTGGTACTGATTGGCGCCGCGCTCTACTTGACCGTACTGAATATACATCTCGGCCAATTCACGGCAGACATCTGCATTATTGGGGTCGTCCTTCAAGACAGCCTGAAGCAACTCGATAGAGCGATCTCCCTCATCTAACTCAGTGTAAAGGCGAGCCAAATCGAGCGAACGAGCCACGACCTCAGCGGTATCGCCACGATAACGATACATATTTATGAGCTCCGAACGGACGTCAACAGACTCCGGTTCCAAAAGAAGCACATAATTAGCTACAGCCATCGCATTATCCATATCGCTACGAGCAATATAGATATGCATCAACCGCAAATAGGTACTTATCACCGACTTAAGCATACCACGCAAAGCGTAGATTTGAGCTAAGTTTCTGCAAGCCTCATCATTGTCAGCATCCAGTTCCAATACTCTGGAATAGCTCTCTATGGCCTGGTCCCAGCTTCTGCTGTCAGCGAATGTTCGGGCCTCCTGCATCAACCCTTCAATGGTATCAGCCACGTAAGTCACACCACCTTCTAAACGACTTGTTAGCCATCTACTAATCCGTTTAGTCCAATCTTGTCGAAGTCAACCTCCACGCGTTATGCCCTAAGCGCATTCCTGCGTCATTGCCATGAAGCTCGATACAAGTATCGCTCTCTTTTAAAGCCGCCAATTCGCGGCTTAAAAATATTGCTGCGCTGCGGAGCGGTTGACCGCACTCCGCCTAGGCACTTCTCCACCTGATTTTCTCAGCTGATAGACAGTTAATATCTAAAAAAACCAAGAACACCTTTAGCCGAAGAAGTCTAAAGAGGGCTAGAAGTTCGAACTAAGCAGAATCAGTTCCTGCATAAAAACTTTACGATATGCAGCATCATAGAGTAAGGCTACAACCATTTAAAAACAAAAAAAAATAAGCGGCTGATGTTACTCAACCGCTTATTCTCCTATTTACTAGGTAAACTACTAGCTCAAGCTATTAGTCCATGATGTGAGGAGTGACCATGAAGACAACTTCGTTTCTGTCGGAGCTGTGGCTCTCATAGCGGAACAAAGCACCGATGATAGGGAGGTCGCCCAAGAGAGGCAACTTGGAAACGGAGTGTTTCTCGCTGTCACTGATCAAGCCGCCCAATACGATGGTGTCACCGTCTTTGACGCGGACTTTGGACTTGGCAGTGCGCTCGTAGGTGATAGGATACTGGTTGTTTACCAAGTTACCAGCGCTAGAAGTGGTAGGAGTGAGTTCAACCACGATGTGGCCGTCATCCTTAACTTCAGGGGTAGCTTCCAACTTAGTACCGATATCAACATACTGAACCTGGAACTGACCAGCACGAGGATCATAGAATACGATAGGATATCTCTGGCCTACGTAAACTTCAGCTTGTTCACCGCTCTGAGTGGCGATACGAGGAGAAGCCAAGGTCTTGGAGTCGCTGTTTTCAACTACGAAGGAGAGAGCAGCTTTGATTAAGAGAGGGGAACGACCGAAAGTGCCAAGGTTGAAAGCGGTCAGACTGCTTTCTTCCTCACCAATACTGAACTCTTCGTTGGTGATCATGTGCTTATCGGCGCCGTAGAAGAGAGAAGGTACAACTTCGGCGAAAGTGGTGTTGAATACACCCATAGCGCCGGCTTCGTCACTCCACTGTATACCTAAGTTCTTGGAACCGGTTTCGTTGAGTTCTACGACTTTGAAGTCTAACATGACTTGCTTTAAGGGGCGGTCAATGTTAGCTAACACTTCTTGGACTTGCTCGATTTGCTCATCAGTACCTTCGACAATGAGGATACCCATGCGCTTGTCTAAGTTAAGGCCTACATCGGGAACCAAGGTAGCCAAGAGGGTCTGGATTTCGTCAGCTTTGCCGTAGTTTACAGTGATGTACTCGCGGCGAGGGGCAGGAGCGGGAGCGGGAACTTGGTCGAGATTGGGCAATTTGCTCTTGATCTCTTTGAGTTCATGCTGGGTGCCTTTAGCATAGAAACCGTTGATAGTGGGATGGGGAGTGAAGACTACGTCAGGATACTGACCTTTCAAGAACTCTACGATGCTGGCAGCGGGAGCGGCCTCGAGTACGAATTCCTGCTCGGCGAGGTTTCTTCTGACGGAGCTGGATTTGGTCTTAGGAGTAAGAATGTTGTCGGCAATGGTTTGCAATTTCTCGGTGGTGGCTACGATCACGGTGTTGTCCACGATCTTGTAGTCATAAGGAGTTTCTTGCATTTTCAAAACCAAAGCCAAGGCGCCTTCGGGCTGTACATTCTTCAAAGTTACGGTAACGGAGCCTTGTACGTCGGGACCGACGTAAACGTTACGTCCCATCTCTTTGGCTAAGAATTTTACGATGTAAACGAGGTCAGCGTTGACAAATTCCATATTGACAACTTTGACTCTCTTAGCAGCCCTACGGGCTTTCTTAGCAGCAACAGCCTTCTTAGCGGGTGCAGCGACTTTACGAGGAGCTACATTGCTTCCAGCTTTAGCGACAGACTTAGCAACTGGTGCTTTCGCAACTTTCGCACTAGCAACTTCGTTTTTGGAGAAAGCGACGGTTACGCCTTTATTCTCCGCCAAAGCGGTGCAATAGCTGGTCTTGGGAGTGTCGCTAACATTCATACGAACCAAAACGACGTTGGCGGAAGTCTGAGCGACGACGATACTCTGAAGCAAACCAGTATTGATGTTCTGGTTGCGTTTTACGTTTTTACCTAAAACAGCGGGAGAAATCTCAACGCAGATAGCGTTATCGGATTTAGACTGTTTGTACTGGACTGGTGCAGTGGTATCAGCAACAACCTTGATAAGACCTTTAGCATTGTCTAGGCTGTAATTGACACCGTTAATGGTTGCAGCATTGCCTTGAGCTGTTACTGCCATGGACGAAGACAAGAATAGTCCCACGGCCATCAGGCATGCAAACAGAAGCTGAATGCTTCTACGCTTGGACAAGAGCATTGGTTTTACCCACCTCCTATTGGCCATCACGTTCAATTAAGAACTTAATTACTTGAAACTCTTTAAGTTTCATTCCGAGGGTGCGACCCACCGTCCGGAAAGCCCAAAAGTTTTTTGAGTTCTTTCCCAAGAAGGCAGACCTTCCTGCAAACGGACAGACACCCTCGAAGGCCTGGCCGTGCTTTTTATCATTTTTAATTTTTCAAAAGAGACTGGCTTATATTCGAAAGAAGCCGTTATTTTTTTGCGTCTCCGAATTGCTCTTTCTCCAAGGTGTAGCAGAACTTATGCTCTTTGCCGAGACCGATAGTCACAGTCTTCGCCTTAGGATTGATGTCCAAAATGCGATACTTATCAACTCTCTCGCCGACCGCAACTAATCTGGTCTGTCTTCCGTCGCTGATCATGGCTTCATAGCCATAAGCACCACGCAGAATACCGTTGACGGTAATGCTGGGCTTGACGACTTTAACAACTTTTTTGGCAGCTTGCTGCTTGGCTTTGCTGGCAGAAGTGTTAGTAACAGCTTTCTTTTGGCTTCTCTTAAGAGCAGCTCTCTGAGCGGCAGACATCTTAGCGAGACGCGCATTGGAAATCGAAGCTGGGCCGACAACCATGTTGAGGAAGGGGTCACGAACGGAAACTTTACGTCTCACGGGGGCAGCCTTCTTCTGCTCGGCAGCAGCCTTATCGGCGGCTACTTCGGTACCCTGAGTGGGTTCGACAGCTGTTCCATCTCCGGTTCCTTCACCAGAGCTGGCCGTACCGGCGTCTGTAACTTCAGTATTTCCTTCAGTAGCAGACTCAGTATTTTCACCGTCCTCAGAAGCGGGAGTTTCAGTATCAGTGCTCTCAGACACTTCTACTTCACTGCTAACGGGAGAGTTGGGAGTTTCCTCGGCAGTCTCTCCTCCACCGCAAGCGGCACAAGCCAACATAGCGAGAGAGAGAGCAAAAACTTTACAACCCTTATTAAATTTTGAGCCAAATTCAGGCAGGTTCATATTTTTTCTAACCTCCCTGTCTCATGTATGCTGTAATAGGGATTTGGATCGTCAAGACGGGACTGCGATGGTCGCCTTCTTTTTTAGTTTCGGGCTGCAGAGCAATCTTGTCGATAGTTACCAAACGCTCTAAGCGGAGATCACCCAACTGATAAAGGAACTCGATCAGAGTGGCATATCTACCCTTCATAGTCATTTGGAATACGCGAGTCGGGAACTGCTTGAGAGCATCGGGAGTCGCATCAACGCCTTCGTCCTCTTCAGCAGCTTCAGTGTTGTCGGCATCGGAGCCTTTAGCAGCCTGAGAAGTCAGAGCACCGGGGGTAATGGAGATAATCTCGAAAGAGTCATCACCGGTACGATAGCCCTCTTCGTCGGTCAGTTTCTCGATCTCTTTGATGTAGTTGGCTACGAAGAGCTCAGCTTTCTCAGGAACGAGATTGGTCTGTACGACGCGGGCCAGTTCAGCTTCCAACTCAGTCTTCTCTTTAGTAAGAGCAGGTAAGTCGGCGACCAGCTTGCGCTGTTCTTCTAATTTGACTTCAAGTTCTGCAACTTTCGCGTTGTTCTGTTCTACAAGTTCTGTCTTTTCTTTCCAGTCAAACAACCAGAACATAACAACAATGAGTGCGATTACTACGAAGGCTACGACGATTTTAACAGGTGTATTTATAGTCATCGTACCTCCTAAGATTCTGTTTCACTGGATGAAACGTCTTTCGAAGCTTCTGCAGACTGTTGAGCGGCGATACCGGCAGCAGCGTCAGCATCATAACGAGCTTCGATTTGGAAAGTAAAGCCTACACCAGACTCGATTTTAGTCTGAGAGGTAGAAGACAAGGAAGACTCCGTAAATATAGGAGAATTATCCATCTTCTTAATGAACTCAGCCACAGTAGCTAACGGAGGTCTGCCGGGGCGATGAGCAGCGATACCGCTCATAGTAACGGCTGTCGTCGAAGGTTCAACGGACAAACTGGTTAGCCAAACATTTTCTGGTAAGACCTTCCCTACTTCAGTCAAGAGATTCGCATACCGAACCGGGTCGTATTTCAAACTGGTGATGATTTTAATCTCACTCTTAAGTTTGGCAATCTGCGACTTGATCTCATCAATGACGGGCAAGCTCTGCTCTGTCTTTTTGATCTCTTCGTCTAGTTGCTCGATCTTAGCTTGAGAAGCATCTACATCTGACTGCAGACGAGAGCCCCAAACTATACAACCAACTAGCGCGGCGCAGACACACACAAACAAAACTGCGACCAGCGGGTCGAAAGTAAACCTCTTACGCTCAGTAGGCAATAGGTTGACCTTGATGGTCATCGTGCACCTCCCTTTGGAGTATCAGCTCGACTAAGTTAACCGACTTTTCATTGCACTTATTGCTTGCGCAATGCCAAGCCAGCTACAACCATAGCCATAGGCGCAAGTGCTTCGAGATCATCAGCCTCAATGCCCTGAACGTTCTCAATCGAAGCGCTCCGGAACGGATTAGCTATCTGACACTCGATACTTAACTCATTCGCCAAGTAGACATCGATATTCTTCATTCTGGCCGTACCGCCGGAAAGAACAACCAAGTCTACCGACTCTGCTTTTTCTTTAGACCGATAATAGTCAAAAGAAAGCTGAATGTCTCTAACCAAATCGTTCAAAACAGGAACGATAATCTTAAAAACACGCATCGCAGTGGGAGCTACAGGCGTAGAGTCGTCGCCAACTCTAATCGCGCACTTTTCAATCTTGAAGCGTTCAGCCTCTTCGAAAGATAAGTTCAGCTCCTGTCCGATAGCTTTCGTAAAGCTATTACCAGCTACAGAAATAGTTCTATTTTGGCGGAGCAAGCCCGCCTTAAAAATGTTAATACTTCCCGATGAAGCCCCCAAATTTATCAAAGCAATAGTCTTATCACTGGTAGAAAACTCTGGATTACTCTCTTGCAAAGCTCGTAAAAGGGCAAAAGGCTCCAAGTCTACGGCTTCAGGAATAGCACCAGCAATCTGAATGAGCTCACGGGTATTGGTAATCATTTCCTTAGGAGCAGCTACCAACAGAACTTCCATCATCTTAGGATCGTCGGGAATCGATTCCTGAAGAATAATGCCGCTAACCTGAGCATCTGACACTGCATAAGGCAAATATTGCTCAGCCTGATATTGGATTGAGGTAGAGAGTTCGCGCTCGGTCATAATAGGCATTCTGATAGGCCTAATAACCACTGATTGACCAGATACAGCGCTTACGATAGGGCACTCAGCGGGGAAATTATTTTCCCTAAGTAGCTCTTTAATAGTTTCTCCCAAAGTCTGGGCGTCTACAATAGCCCCATCTTTAATAGTGGCCGGAGGAGTTGGACAAGAGGCATAACGCGTAAGTTGAAGTCCCTTTTTGCCACGAACCATTGCAGCAACTTTAATAGTATTGCTGCCAATATCCATACCGCAAACTTCTTCTTCTTTTTTGAAGATCTTCTTCAACAACCCGTTGATAAAGTCCATTATTGACCCCTTCTCTAAAACAGCACTACAGATATACCTAGCACCGGCCACCGCGATAGAAGCTTTCTTCTTGGTTTTATAAAAACCTCCAAGCTAGCCCTTATATAAACAAATTACACTCACGGAGAATTTCCTCAGTTCGAGCCAGAAGGCAAAACCCCTTCCACTTACAACTAATAGCCAATGCCTACATAGTAGGGCCAATTGACTATAAAATCGGTGATTTGACTTTTATAAAGCAAACATACAAAAGCACCAACAGCCATAAAAGTGCCTAAAGGTAGCGGGTCTTTGCCTCTTTTTCCAGAGACTATCATTATAAGCACAGCTAAAGCAGCCCCTAAGACGAAGCTTAAGAAGAAAGAGATAAGTCCCAAACTCCATCCTAAAAAAGAGCCAATCATAGCTGCCAATTTTATGTCACCGCTACCCATAGCTTCCTGCTTACTAAAAAATTTGCCCACAGACTGTATAGCCCAATAGAAAGCAGCTCCTAAGGCCATACCGTAGAGAGAAGACAAACCATTAAGCCATGAGTTTCCTGCCGCTTCGTACGTTTTCAAACAATCAGGCAAAAGAGAAAAATCAAAAAAAGTAAAATCGGCTCGCATGGGAATAAAGAAAGCACCTATAAAACCGACAAACATGCCGCCGTAAGAAACAGAGTCTAAAATAATCCAGTGGTCAAAGTCGGTAAAAAAGACAACAATGAGCAAGCACAAGAAAATAAAAGCATAAATAAATTCTGCATTAACTCCATTATAGAAATAATACAGAAAAACGGACATACAAGCGGTAAAAGCTTCTATAGCGGCGTAGCGCCACGAATAAGAGCTACCACAAACTGAGCAACGTCCGCCCAAATAGAAATAAGCTACTATGGGTAAATTTTCCCACCAACGCAGAGGCGTACCACAAGTGCCGCAAGCTGATCCCGGTAAGACAACAGAGCGTTCCAAAGGAAGACGATAGATGGCTACGTTGAGAAAACTGCCAATTAACGAGCCATAAATAAAAACAATAATGGCCCCTACCAGATTGCTGCTGTATAGTTCTTCCAACATAAAAAAGCAAAGCGCTCCCTCTCGCGATTCTTACCAGGATAGAGCAAACTTGACTGAGTGTCAACAAAAAAAAGAGCCCCCCCTAGAGGAGGCTCCTCTTTCTCACTTACGAGATATTAACAATAATAGAACTAGTCCTTGGCGGCTCCCTGATCGGGGTCGGCGAGCTGATTCTCGATCAAGCCCTGGGTAGCGGTGAACTTAGGATAGTTGGCTGCGCAGCCAGCAGCGGTGTGGTTGGTACCGGAGCAATATACGGTGTATACGTCGGGGTTGCTGCTACGCTCATAAGACGTGGTGTAAGGAGTGGAAGTTCCCTCGGAAGGGCACTTAGGAATAGCCTTTAAGTAAGGCTGGTCAGCAGTTCCGTTTTGTTTCAGAATATCAAGATTCATGGGGTAACGGCCGCCGTTGTCAGTAGCGTACATTTCGCAGGCAGTACCGATGTTCTTCAAGTTGGACTTGCAGGAAGTAACCTGACCCTGGGCACGAGCACGGATGAAGTTAGGAACCAAGATAGCAGCCAAAATGGCGATAATAGCGATAACAATCATGAGCTCGATTAGGGTGAAGCCCTTACGAGAAGAGAAGCGATGCATCATCTGATGATTTCCTCCAAAATATTTACGAATGCAGGCCTAGTAGAATTATGCCCGAGGCAACAACTCTATAGGTATGGTCAAATACTAATGCACTCCCCTGCCTTTGTCAACCTTGCCTTACTGATTCTTGATCTAAATTAACATTTTTTACAAAAAAGCAAAAGTTGGAAAAATTCCCACCAATTCGACGATTTTCAAGGAACTGTCCCAACTTTTGAGTTAAAAGATGCCTATACACTACGCACGGGCATATATATTTTTTTACAGCCTAAGCCATACTACCAACCAATTGATAAAGAGGTAAGAATACGGAAATAACGATGAAACCTACGATACCGCCCATACCAACAATCATGATAGGCTCTAACATGGAAGTCAGGGAGGAAAGCAAGTAGTCTACCTCTGTATCATAGAAGTCGGCGATTTTTGAAAGCATAGCGTCTAAGTTACCAGTTTCTTCACCTACAGCTACCATCTGAGTAACCATGGGAGGGAACATACCGGAAGCACCCAAAGGAGAAGCGATACTTTCACCTTCGCGAATACTGTCTCTAATTCGAGTTACGGTAGCAGCAATCACTTCGTTACCAGAGGCCTTACCTACAATTTCCAAAGATTGCATAATAGGCACACCGGAAGAGAGCAAAGTACCTAACGTACGGCAGAAACGAGATATAGCCACTTTTTTGTTCAACAAACCAAAAACGGGCAAGTTGAGCTTAAGCTGGTCAAATTGCTTACGTCCAGCCGGAGTCTCGATATATTTCTTGATGAGCACAACGCAGACGCCGCCGCCCAAGAAGAAGCAAGCCAAGAAAACAGGATTGCGAGCCAGCTTAGTAACGCCAATCAAAATCCTGGTAGGCAAAGGCAATTGCAAGTTCATACCTTCAAAGAGAGATACGAAAGTGGGTAAGATGTAAGTAACTAAGAAGAACACGATACCCATGGCCATAACTAAAATAACCACAGGATAGGTCAGAGCAGCTTTCACCTTTTTCTTTAAGGCGAAGTCTTTCTCCATGAAGCCGGCCAAACGCTCCAAAACTTCATCGAGCACACCACCCATCTCACCAGCTTTTACCATACTGTAATACAATGTGGAGAAAACATCAGGATGTTTTTGCAGAGCGCTCGATAAAGTAGAGCCGCCTTCTACGTCGCGTCTAACTTGGACGAGAGTTTGCTGCAATTTCTTGTCTTCAGTTTGCTCAGACAAAATGTCAAGGCAACGAACCATTGCCAAGCCAGCATTAATCATCGTGGCGAACTGTCTACTAAAAACCGTAAGCGCCTGCTCGTCAACTTTCTTCATATTCTGGAGCCAGCCAAGGATATCTCCATCGGCAGCGCTTCCAGATCGCTGTTCCATCTTTACGATGGTCATCTTCATGTCCTGTTGGACGATCTTTTGGGCCGCTCTAATATTGGGAGCTTCCAATTGGTCTTTTCTAATCTGACCCTCTTGATCACGTGCTTCGTATACGAAGACAGGCATTGGCGCCTAACCTCCTTGCAACAACTCTCTTTTCAACAAAAAAACTAGATACGAGACAAAGAACCGACAAGAATGCACATAGCGGGCACGAGCCACCAAATAGCTGACATAGCGAATACCTCCTGTTCATCTATCAGCTGCCCTTATAAAAGAGCAGCTGTCCCAATTACACAATTTTCGTTCATTCGATAAGAGAGCCAGAATCCTTTCTATAAATAAGAAGGAGACTGGCTGTAGTCACTATTTGCGATTGACACTCTCAATCATACGGCGTAAATCGTCGGCATGAGTAGTGTGGTTGAGAGCTTCTTCCATAGTAATTTGCTTAGTGTTGTACAAATCGAGAAGAGCTTGTTCCATAGTTTGCATACCATGCTTAGAGCCAGTCTGAATAGCATTGTAAATCTGATGGCTCTTACCTTCACGAATAAGATTACGCACAGCAGAAGTGGTAATCATAACCTCTACAGCAGGTACGCGGCCTTTGCCAGAAGCGTGAGGAATCAACTGCTGAGAGAAGACACCTTCGAGCACAGAAGCCAACTGAATACGAATTTGCTGCTGCTGGTGAGGCGGGAAGACATCAACAATACGATCTACAGTTTGAGACGCATCACAAGTATGCAAAGTGGAGAAGACCAAGTGTCCAGTTTCAGCAGCGGTCAAAGTACCAGCCATAGTGTCTAAGTCACGCATCTCACCGACCAAAATAACGTCGGGGTCTTCACGCAAGGAAGAACGCAAAGCGTTGGCCCAACTCATGGTGTCTTGGCCCAACTCACGCTGGTTAATCATAGACTTCTTGTGGAAGTGCACATACTCGATAGGGTCCTCGATAGTGAGGATATGGAAATTGTGCTCGGAGTTAATCAAGTCTAACATGCAAGCCAAAGTAGTGGATTTACCCTGACCAGTAGCACCGGTAACCAATATAAGTCCCTGAGGGCTGCGCACCATATCTTCAATAACGGGAGGCAAGTTCAATTCGGCGCGAGAGGGAATCACACTGGAAATTGCACGCAAAGTAGCGCCAACATTACCGCGCTGCTTAAAAACGTTGACACGGAAGCGACCATAATCGCGCACGCCGTGAGAGCAATCCAATTCCCAAGTCTTTTCGAACTTCTCTTTTTGGCGCTCGTTAAGAATGCTGTAAATCAAGCGCTTGCTGTCATCTGACACCAAACGAGGCAGTTCGGTGGGAGTAAGCTTGCCGCTGATACGCAGAATAGGAGGCAGACCTACAGACAAATGTAAGTCGGAAGCGCCCTTCTCAACGGTAAGTTTAAGCAAGTCGTCCATGGTGTAGCGGAACGTAGATGCTACTGACATATTGTGACCTCCAGGTATTGAGCTTTAGTCTGTTAACTAAAAAAACCGCTTTACACTTCGAGCAAAAATTCTGAGCTGGCAGACATTCAGCTCGACACTGCGCTCCTCCCCCATCCGACTAAAGCGAACAGCCAGCGCTTTGCAACACGGTACAAAAAAAATTGACAAACAAACAGCGCTAAGCACTTGGCCTGAAAAAGAGATATTCAGGCACAAGCCCAAAGCGCATCAGAATACAAATTAGAAATCGCCAGAACTTTCCACGTAAACTACGCGCAAGCTCTCTTCCATTGAAGTGACGCCGGAGAGCACTTTGGCCAAAGCGTCATCTTGCATAGTGCGCATGCCTTCTTCGATAGCAGCTTGCTTAATTTCAGCAGTAGAGCTGCGGTGCAAAATGAGAGCACGTACACGATCAGTAATAGTAAGAATTTCGTGAATACCAGTACGTCCGCGGTAGCCAGTCATTTTGCAATTATCACAGCCGCGGCCGCGATAGAAGTTGATCGTCGTGTCGGAATACATAGAAAGACCGAAACGGCGCACAGCCTCAGGAGTAGGCTCGTAAGGTTCTTTGCAATTGGGGCAAATAGTTCGAGCTAAGCGCTGACCGAGCACACCAATTACAGAAGAGGCTACCAAGAAGGGTTCGACGCCCATTTCGACCAGACGGGAGATAGCACCAGAAGCGTCGTTGGTGTGCAAAGTAGAAAGTACTAAGTGACCGGTCAGAGCGGCTTCTACAGCGATTCGAGCCGTTTCGGTGTCTCGAATCTCACCGACCATGATGATGTCGGGGTCTTGACGAAGGAAGGCACGCAAAGCCGAAGCAAAGGTCAAGTCGGCCTTATTATTTACCTGAACTTGGTTGATACCAGGCAACTGATACTCTACAGGATCTTCAATAGTAAGAATATTAGTCAAGCCTGTATTGAGTTTGTTTAAGCAAGAATAAAGAGTAGTTGATTTACCAGAACCAGTAGGGCCGGTAACCAAAATCATGCCGTAAGGTTTTTCTACGACATCTTCGAACATGCGCTGGTTAATATCAGAGAAGCCAAGCTTATTTAAACCAAGCATTACTGAGCCGCGGTCCAAAATACGCATTACTACTTTTTCACCGTGAATACAAGGCACGGTAGAAACACGCAAGTCAAATTCGCGACCATCGTGGCGCAAGTGGATCTTACCATCTTGAGGGATACGGCGCTCAGCGATATCCATATTGGCCATAATCTTGATACGGGAGACCATAGGAGCCTGGATATGCTTAGGAGGACTCATTACATCGTGCAATACACCGTCTACACGATAGCGCACTTTTACGTTGCGAGCTTCAGGCTCGATATGAATGTCGGAAGCTTTATCATTGATAGCTTGAGAAATGATCAAGTTTACAACGCGGACGATAGGAGCCTCGTCGACCATTTCTTTGAGCTTGTTAATATCGATCTCGTTCTCTTCGATATCGTCTTCAACTTCCATAGCATCGCCAAAATCAGTGTCAACCAAATCTTTTACGGCGTCATCTACAGCTACCATGTCGGTAGTACCGAACATAGTGCTGATAGCCTTTTTAATGGCGTCTTCGGTGGCAATTACAGGTTTAATATCAAAGCCAGTAATTAAACGAATATCGTCGATAGCTAGTACGTTAAGCGGATCGACCATAGCCAGAGTGAGTTTGTTGTCACGCTGTTCGACAGGAATGACGTTATAGCGTTTGGCTAAGTGTTCGGGGATCGACTTTACTAGTTCGGCATCTAGAGTCTTTCCGTCTAAATCTACGAAAGCTACATTCATAGCTTTGCCTAGAGATTCGACGATGTCCTTATCGGTAACAAAACCTTTAGCGACTAAGACCTTTTGCAAAGGTTCTTTGGTGCTTTCTGCCTGAGCTTTGGCTTTTTCCAACTGACGCTGGGTAATAAAGCCTTCTTCTACCAGCATAGCCCCGATTTCTTCTGGACTCTTGTTAACCATCCCAAACCCACTCCGTTGCAAGCATTTCACTCGACGCGAACATCATTTCTTCGCAAAAACGGAAAAAAATTACACGCCAACTGGGTAGGAGTGCTTCAAGCAAAATTAGCTTTTATCCTGTCTACAGGGGTGAATAATTAGGGCAAACAAAAAAAAACCATTCGCCTTGCCGACGCACGACGAACAGTTTTTGGCTAATAATGCTTCACAAAAATGCTAAGCTTCATTTTCTTCTTGAGCGAAATAGTTTACCCTCGGAGGCAGACCAGCTTTGGCCCGCTCGACCACTTGTTCAATCCAAGCTCTAACCATGCCAATAGCCACAGCGTTGGATCCTCCTTCAGGGATAATAATGTTGGCATAACGCTTAGTAGGCTCCGTATACAGCATATGCATGGGACGAACCACTTTTTGGTATTGTTCAATTACTTCATTTAAGCTGCGGCCGCGCTCCATAATATCTCGACGCAAACGGCGGATAAAGCGCACATCAGCATCGGTTTGCACAAAGATTTTGACATCCATACGCTCGCGCAATCTGGGATCGGCCAAAGCCAAAATGCCTTCAACAATTAAAATATGAGCTGGCTTAATAAGTTTAGTTTCTTTGCAACGCGTATGCGAAATAAAAGAATAAACCGGCTGGTTGACCTCTTCGCCGCGACGCAAAGCATCTAAATGCTGAATCAAAAGATCGTTATCGTAAGCGTCTGGATGATCATAATTCGTCTTAGGTCGATCTTCTAAGGGAATATCAGACTGATCTTTATAATAAGAATCTTGAGCGATAACTTGAACTAAATGAGGCGGGTAGGACTCTTTTAACTTACGAGCTACCGTAGTTTTACCAGATCCAGTGCCACCGGCGATACCGATAATCAGAGCAGCTCCTTTTACACCTCCGTTATTGGGGCACTCACAATTGGTACTTCCTGATGTTGTTTTCGTGCTCTCTGAAGTTTTGTCCAAAGACATGACTCCCGTCTCCTTTCACATCGTTGCGCACATAATAGTAATAATGGCTGGGGGTAGGGCTGCAAGCAGCCTTTATAGATTCAATCCCAGGATTGCATATAGGGCCAACCGGCAAACCGGCATATTTGTAAGTATTATAAGGAGAATCTATCTCCAAGTCTTTATAAAGCAAAAACTCCTTTTGGTAACCAAGAGCGAATTGCACAGTCGCATCACATTCCAACTTCATACCATCATTGAGTCTATTGATATAAACACCAGCGATAATGGGACGCTCAGAAGCGACTTGAGCTTCTCTTTCTACCAAAGAAGCTAAAATAATAGTATCGTGCAAAGAAAGAGGAGATTGAGCGCTGTGATAAGGCAAAGCCAACTCTTTGAAACGCTCGGCAGCCGTTTTTACCAAAAATTCTACATTACAATCCAAAGGCAAGGTGTAAGTATCGGGCAAAAAATAACCTTCCATGTTGTATGGGAAGATTGTTCCGTATTTTTTGCCTTGCGTAGTAGTTAAATGTAAAAACTCGGCAGCTGTGCCGATCTTATGCTTTTCAACTATAGCTGCGCACTCTTTAAGTGTAAGCCCTTCAGGAAAAGTAACCGTTTTGGAAGCGGTACGCCCCTCTACAATAAGAGAGAGAATTTCTTTAGGGCTCATAGAGGCACTTAAATTATAATAGCCAGCCTTTATTAAATGGCCATTTTTAAGATAGCGCCCCCAAAACTCAAAAACACGAGCCGAACGCAGCAAGCCACGCTTCTCTAAATCGGTGCCCAGACTGCGCAAAGTTGCCCCCGGCTCCACTTTATAGACAACAGACTGAGCTTTTGCTTTTACAGGCTGATTGAACTCTTGAAATTTTTGATAGAAGCAACTGCCAACAGCTGCCAAGCCGACTATACAAATCAGCAAAAATATCAAAAATTTCTTCATAAGTGGCTCCTTCTTTCAAAAAGGATAGTCTATTGCAAAAATAAAGCAGGCAATCCTTGTGCAAAAATGTCGAAACTTTAGAACTGTCTTCTAAAAATCCCACTCCGGAGGATCGAAATTGCTCGGTCTGCTCTGTTTATCCAGCCAACTCTGCAGAATAATAACTGCCGCTACTTTGTCTACAGACTGACGATGTTTTTTTTCTTTCATTCCAGCTTCACGCATAGCTTGATGAGCCATAACGGTGGTCAAGCGTTCGTCCATCATCTCGACTGGCACTTGTAAACGCTCACGTAAAGTTTGGGCAAAAGCTTCACAAGCTTCAGCTCTTTCACCGCCCAGGCGATCAGTACGGTTAGGCAATCCTACTACGACAGTACCAATAGAACGCTCTTCGACCAGACGACGAATACGCCCAGGTAAACCGTCGCGATCACGACCATCCCATACATCATATGGACTGGCGATCATTCCCATAGGATCGGAAATGGCTAATCCGACTCTTCTTTCCCCCAAATCAATGCCTAAAACTCTCAATATTTCTCTCCCCTATTTGTAATAAACGGCGCGATTTTAAATTTATATGCCAATTTTGATAAAAATGATCCCACAAAAGATATTCAGCTTCAGCATAGACAGCAGGCAAGTAACGCTGTTGCAACGATTCCGCCAAAGAGGCACTTACAAACTGTTTCCAGAGCGAAAATACTTCAGGACGTATTTCTAGTGCTTCCAAACGCCCAGAGGCACAGTGACCACAAAGCGTACCTCCAGCAGTAGAACTGAAGCTAGTTAAGTCATACTCAACTCCACATAAAGCACACTTGTCTAAATCTGGAGCCGAGCCCATAAGCTTAAGCAAATGCCATAAGACCCACACCGAAACGGCAACTCCTTTGCGCGGATAAGCACTTAAGTTGTCCAAGGCTTCGGCCAAAATGGCATAAAAGTGCTCACATTCGGAAGGTTCGGCTACATAGCCACCTTCTTGCAACCCTGGAGCTACCGAAGCAAAAAGTTCCAATAAGTAGCTGCCCCAGCATAAACATTCGTAATCGGCGTAAAAAGCAGGTCGAACCTTTATAGTCTTGGCCTGGGTCAAGCGAGCCAAAGCGCCGCGTCCTTTAACAAAAAAGCCTTCCAATTCTGTAAAAGGTTCGACCTTACCGCGCAGCGAGCTGTGCGGTTTATTTATTCCGCTGCACACAGCGTCGATACGTCCTTTGTCGGAGCTGAGCAACAGCACTACTTCCGAGCTTTCGTTGAGGTGACGACGGTGCAACACAATACTTTTTGCGGAAAAAAGTTCACCCATAAGCTTTATTAAACAAAAAAAGCCAAACCTTAAAGCTGGTTAAGCTAACTCAATTTTAAGGCTCGGCTCCATACTAAAAACAGAACTTACATTTTGAAATTGGGATCGCCTTGCATAATCTTGATAGAAGCGCTGGCACCAATGCGGTTGGCTCCAGCTTCCACCAAAGCTACAGCACTTTCAAAATCGTGAATGCCACCAGAAGCTTTGACGCCGATATCTTTGCCCACAGTTTTGCGCATAAGAGCAACGTGGTGAACAGTAGCGCCGCCAGGGCCAAAGCCAGTGGAAGTTTTCACGAAGTCGGTGCCGCCCTTAACGGCTAAGCGGCAAGCTCTTTCAACTTCTTCATCGGTAAGCATGGCAGTTTCTAAAATGCATTTTACTAAGCGGCCGCCAGCAGCTTCTACTACAGCGCGGACATCTTTTTCCACAAATTCGTCGTCACCAGCTTTTAAAGCACCAACATTGATAACCATATCAACTTCATCGGCGCCATTAGCAATAGCGTCTCTGGTTTCACAAGCTTTGGCAAAGCTTGTAGTAGCTCCTAAAGGAAAGCCAATTACTGTGCAAACTTTTACGGAAGAACCGCGCAAAGCTTCGGCAGCAGTGCTGACCCAACCGGGATTGACACATACGGAAGCGAACTTGTATTGGCGAGCTTCTTCACAAATTTTGATAATCTGATCTTTTACGGCATCGGCCTTAAGAAGAGTATGGTCGATCATATCGCCAATCATACGTCCGGTAATTTGTTTGTTTTCCACTTGACACTGCCTCCTGCGCCCCATGAGACGCGGTAAAGATAATTTTCTATCTGCAAGCCCAGCCACAGACAAAAAGCTCCTAAGTTTTACGCTAAAAAACTTGCCAAGCCTGCCTGGCCAAGGGCAAGCCCTCAAAACTTTACTTTATTCGTAATCGTAGCCGAAAGCACGCAACCAGTCGGGACGGTCGCGCCAATCTTCTTTAACCTTAATCCACAGATCAAGGTAAACTTTCTTGCCGAACAATTCTTCCAATTCTTCTCGGGCGGCAGCGCCGATATCGCGCAATTTTTCGCCTTTGCGTCCTAAGATAATATGTTTTTGGCCTTCGCGCTCCACATAAATGACCGCTCTGAGATATTGCACGTGTTCATTTTTCACGGCTGGACGACATTCCTCAAGCTTGACAGCTACAGCGTGAGGCACTTCTTTATAAGTGCAACGCAACACTTTTTCACGAATAATCTCTTCCGCTCGACGCTCGTCGTCTTGGTCGGTAATTTGCTCTTCTGGGAAATAAGGAGTACCCACAGGCATCATCTTGCGCAAATGCTCGAGCAATTCCGGCAAATTATCGCCATCTTTGGCCGAAACTGGATAAACATCTACAAAATCGCCCAACTTGCGGTAGGCTTCCATGCGAGGTAACAAAGCTTCTTTGGGAACTACTTTGTCAACTTTGTTGATAACTAACAACTTGGGAGAGTGGACTTCTTCAGCCAAGAATTTGGCAACCAGACGATCTTCATCGCTAGGCTTGCAAGTAGCGTCTACAACCATGACGGTGACATCAGCTTCACTGCCTTCAGTTTTGGCAGAATCAAGCATCCATTCACCTAAGCGAGTTTCGGCTGGGTGGAAACCTGGAGTATCGACAAAAACGATTTGGCAATCGCGAGAGTGGCTAACTCCCAAAACTCTATGGCGCGTCGTCTGCGGCATGCCGGAAGTGATGGCGACTTTAGTGCCCAAAATAGCGTTAAGCAAAGTAGATTTGCCCACATTAGGACGTCCAACTAAGGCCACAAAGCCGCTGTGAAATTCTTTAGCGCTGTGCATAATATGTATATTCTCCCAATACGATCTTTAATAAAATCTTTTACCGCAGCAAATATAAGCCAAGTTTTTACTCAGCCTAGTCGCGTTCCTTTGTTTAAGCTTAGGAAAAAGCGCGATTTCCTTCCGCCTTTTGGTGTAGAGAATGGAAAATAAGTTCAGACCAAGCTCCCATAGCCCAGTCTATTTGCCAAGCTGGCAACTTCTGCTGATCGGTTAAAGCTACTAATCCCCAAGCATGAGATTTGTAAGTAAAGACAGCCGCGTCGTGACGAGCGCCGTCATCAAGTTCACCAGTTTTATTATAGCTTTTCACTTGACCCAAAATGCGAGAAGGCAACTTTTCAATAAATTGCTGTCTACTTAGAATAGCCCAAAATTCGTCATTGTAGCTTTTGTCTAAAATGCGGCCTTGCCAAAGAGAAGCCATTATTAAAGCCAAGTCTCGAGCCGTGGTATAATTTTCGCCCATTTCTTGAGGTGAAGCCATAAAATAACGGTTTAATACAGTATGATGAGCTTGCAAAATACCCTTAATAAAAGAGTTGATAAAAGTAAAACCCAATTTTTTGATAATTAGATTTGAAGCGCTATTGTCGCTAATGACAATGGCCAAACGAGCCAATTCACGCCAGCTAAAATGACGCCCCACCCCAACTTCGCAAAGGATACCTCCCTCTACGATATCAGCTTCAGATATAGCTACCAAGTCGGCTAAATTGAGGCGCTTGTGCATAGCTTCATAAAACAAAGCAGCCACAATAGGTATTTTTATAGTGCTGGCTGCCCTGAATTGTTTATCAAGATTTTCACCTAAAATGGATAAGGCCGAAGCATCTTGCCCATTTAATCTGCTATTGCGCTCGGACAGCTTAAAAAAAGCTAAACCGGAGTCGACTTGGCTTAGCAGCGAATCTGAATAAAAATCAGCCTTTTCTCCTCCACTCTCGGACAAGCTGGACTTCTTGTTATAGTTGTTTAGCAAACTGTCAGCCATTCTTCATACCCTCGTAGCAATTTTTGCAAAAAAAAAAGCAGCGGAGCAAAATCCACTGCTTTCCTCTTCCGTTTGTGGTACGGGAGGAGGGATTTGAACCCTCACGCCCTCGCGGACTCGGGATTTTAAGTCCCGTGCGTCTACCGTTCCGCCACTCCCGCATACAAGCGAACGCCAACCACGCTAGTAGCTGACCACGGGTGGTATTATGCACATTTACCTAGAACTTGTCAAGACCAAGTTTCTATTTTTCGTGTCGAACCAACAGCACCTTCAATAGCAACAGGAAAAGGCCTGTCTCAATTGAATATGCGCGAATTATGACTAAAGATATAGATTCCATCTCCAGCGCTGACGAGCTTCTGGAGCTGGCCGAGCAATTAGAAGACGACGACAATCTTGAAGAAGCCCTCAAAGCTGTAGAAAAAGCTATTAAACTTGCCCCTCAAAATGGCAAAGCTTACTGCGCCAAATCAGGTTTACTTCAAGATATGGACAAACCCAACGAAGCTTTCCAAGTTCTCGTTAAAGCTTGCAAAGACATGCCGGAAAACACGGATTGCCTTTTCGAACTTGGCGCTTTTTTAAGCGAGCATGACAATATTGGTCAAGCTGCCGGGTGCTTTGAGAAAGTGAATCAGCTTGATCCCAACTATCCCAAAGTTAAACTTCTTTTGGGAAATTGTTTGCTCAAGCTGGGCCATTTCTCTGAAGCCATCAAGTACTTGACCGAAGCTTTGGAGACTGATCTCAGCAATGTAGACAGAGCTAGAGTTCTCAATCATATTGGCGAAGCTCATATGAATAATATCCATTCGGATGATCAGGAAGCCAACCAAAAAGAACTCGAAGCAGCAAAGGAATTCTTCGATAAATCTTTAGAGCTGAATCCCGATGACTATATTCCTATCGGCAATATGGCCATGACTTACGACCGCATGGGAGAGCCTGAGTCTGCTGTTAAAATCTTAGAGCCTGCTTTAGCCAAATATCCCGATCAGGCTAAGCTTTATGTAATTAACGGCATTTCCTTAGCTCTTATTCCAGATCGTCAGGCTGAGGCCGTGGCTTCTTTCGAAAAAGCCATTGAGCTCGATCCCGACAGTCCCGAGCTTTGGTTCCACAAAGCTCACTACTATGTGCGTCGCAACGAATTTGACAAAGCCCTGGCCGTATTTGAAGAAGGTATTAAAGCTCTGCCTCAAAGCGGAGAATTACATTTACAAATAGCTTCTTTATTGCGTCATTTAGCCGGTATCGAAAATTCCTTAGGCCACCACGAAGAGAGCAGAGCTCGCCTCGGAGCTGCTGTCAGCCACCACCGCGAAGGTTTACGCCTTTTGGGACGTTTAATCCATTGGGGCTTCTTCTTCGTAGACGAAAACAACAAGCCAGTTGAAAATACCAACGTGGCTATCGAATCTGACAGAGCCATTCCCAAAGAGAAGGTAGCCGAGCAATACTTTAACCAACTCAAACAGCAAGGCCACACTATCGACGAAAAAGGCATTGTAGACGGTAAATACCGCGTAGGTATGGCTGAAATTCCCCCGGACAAAATTAAGATGGCCGAAAAAGTAAAACTTCTTTAATTTTTCGCTGTTCTTAACTACTACAAACAAGAGCACGCCAAAAGAGCTTCTGAATCTTAGGGTGGAAAGTTTCTCCGAGGTTCAGAAGTTTTTTTGTTACAAACAAAAAGAGAGCCGTTTTTCGCGAGAAAAACGGCTCTCTTTAGGCGACTAAAAATAAGCGAAAATTACTTAGCGCCAGTAAAGGGAGCTTTTAAGGAAGCTACAAACTCGCCCCAGAAGTCACGCTTCAAGACCTTATAACTCTTGCCTCGACCAGGAGAAATAGAGCGAATAGCCGCAGCCATATCAGCAGCAGAAAGGAAGCGCTTCTTAGGATCGGTGCGAGTAGCCGTGCGCACGATCTTTATATATTCGTCGCTAATAGCCGGATTTACATCGGCAATAGGAGCCAATTTTCCAGGATGGTCAACAGGATCGATATAAGTAACCATCTGGTGCATAAGCACACCCAAGCCATAAATATCGGTAGACTGACTGACAATACCAGCTAAACCGTATTGCTCGGGAGCGGCATAACCTATAGTACCCATACGAGGTGCATCAACAGGCAAATCTATCAAAAGCTTTCCTAAGCCGTAGTCTGTTAACATTGCATAACCATTGGAAGCCAAAATAATATTGGCCATGGACATGTCGGCAAAGAATTTGACCGGCTTACTGGAATGGAGCGTTTCTAAAGCTTTAGCAACTTTATAGGCGATATCCAAAGCCAAGTTTTCCGGGAAAGGACGCTGGCGGGCTCGGAAATACTCGCTCAAACGGCGTCCGGGCACGTAATCAAAAACAAAATAGATGTAGCCGTTTTCAATGAAGAAATCGCGCAAAGAAGTGAGACAAGGATCGATAAAATCCATATATCCCTGGGCAATAGGCTGGAAATAAGAAGATACCATTGCTCTTTTTTCAGGAGCTTCATACCCTTCAAGCTTAAACTCACGAATGGCATACACGCGCTCGGAATGGCTTACAGACTGACTGCGATAAATGATACTGTCTCCGACAGTCTCTAAAACACTAACTAGTTTATATTCACCTTGCAAAACGGGACGGCGCTTTTCGGCCATAGTCTAAAAATCTCCCTAACTTTACACTTTCGATTGAGCGTTTTTTTCTATGTCGTCCGGTCAATACCTGCACTAATAGCCTAAGGCAGTACGTAGAACTCCTTCTTTCCCCTTTTGGGACTCCAAGCGCAAATAATCTTGCAAACCAGCATGATAAATAGCATCTTTTTTATTTTCCAGTAGCATGATCTGAGTTCGGCGGCGCAATTGCTTATTTATTTTATAACTCAACCATTCACAAAAGCCTTCTTGATGACGCAAGCCTAAACGTCTGACTTTATGAGACATTTGCCAAACATGACCACACTCATGGATCATGGTAGTCAAGAAATCTTCAGAAGGCAGACCTTGTAAAACATAAATGCGATAAACTTTCTTGCCTCCTCCGACGTTGTATTCCAAAGTTTTGCCACAGGTCATCTTTAGAGAAGGATCTTTGTCATAATCTGAGCGCATTTTCTCAGCTAAGACTTTTTGATCGACAATATGGATAGTAACTATGACATCATTTAAGTTGATGGAAGGCGAAATATATTGATTGATTAAAGATTTCGCTTTGCGGAAATAGACTTGAGCCGAGGCTTGATCATTTACGGCAGTCTTGGAATGGAAAGCGCAGAGACGGCGTCCATCTGAAAAGACCAAACCTCCGCTACTTATAGGCAAATTGCAAACAAAGCAGCGTGGCAAACCGGATTTTTCACACTTAAGGCAAGAATAAAGATTATCTCGTAAGCGCAAATACTTTCCAGACAATATAGGCTTATGACAGTTGGAGCAAACAGGAGCAGAAGCTATAGCATCCTTTTGACATAAAATTTTGCCGTCTATAGTATAGTACTTAGTGCAAGTACGCCCACAAACAGCGCAACGAGGCAAATCCTTGGGACAGATAATCTTGTTGCCAAACTGATAGTAAGTGCCATAAATGACCTGTCCACACTTGCTACAAACAATTTTCTTTTCTGCAGCCACAGCCGCAGAAACAGTGCCAAAGACAGCTACATAAAACAAAATTAGCAGCCAAAATTTGCGCCAATTATTTAATTTCATGCTATCTAGGCCAAGCAATTCTCTATCTACCCTCTCTAGCTCTCTTACCAGCTAAATACTCGCCATAAATAGTTTCAACATAATATTGTGTCTCGGAGTAAGGTGGCACTCCTCCATATTGCATAACGGCTCCAGGGCCAGCATTATAAGCAGCTAAAGCTAAAGGCACACTATTAAAACGTTCCAATTGGGAGGCGATATAACGAGTGCCGCCAGCGATATTTTGCTCAATATCAAAAGCGTCGTAGACGCCAAGGCCGGAAGCAGTAGAAGGCATAAGTTGCATAAGGCCTACAGCCCCTACAGGAGAGACAGCATTGGGATTAAAGCCAGATTCATGACAAATAACAATTTCTACCAGCAAAGGATCTACGCCCCAAATTTTGGCATACTTCAAAATAATGGGATTAAGGTCGACCTCTACCCAAGCGCGTTGCTTTTGCTGCGGATCGTTGGGGTCCCAGCCGTAATAGCTAACAAAACGCGGCTGCCGTTTGCCTGGATCAAAGGTGGCAAAAGACCAATCATTTCTGTAAGCATATCTGGGCTTAACTTCATAGACTTTATATTGCGGCGGAGCAAATTCGTAGGTGCCATCGGGACGACGCTTGCCCTGGGGGGCCGCTTTGGCTGTAGCAGATGATTTAGCAGCGCGAGTAGCTGAAGTTTTGGGCTTGGAAGCAGACGCTGCTTTTTTAGCAGAAGAAGAGTGTCTCTTTCCCTTATAGGTGGGATAAGTGTTGCCATGCATAAAAGAATCGTTAGTCGCGTTGGTGTAAAAAACTTCCTTTTGCCCATTTACGGTACGAACTTCGGCCCTTATTTCATCGGCATAAGCCGGAACTAACGTCCCAAAGCCCAGTAACATGGCGCCCACTGCCCAGCACAACATGGAGCCTATTGACTTCTTTTTCCAACTAAATCCTTGGCTAAAACAACTTAGGCGCAAGTTATTGAAGCTGTCCTTTATCATATTCATAGGTGGAGCTTATCATCTTTCCAGGTATAGTGCCAAGTGTTTGCTACGTAAAGGGCAAAGCTAACTTGGTGTGGTAGAACTGAGCATGACGCAAAATCACACCCCCAACCTTAGTGCCACAAAAGCGAAGCCTACTCCTTTTTCTGATGCAGTAGCTCAATCCGACTCTACTCAAGTAGGGCGTCTTTGTCCACGTTGCAAAGGAAGCGGAGTTTGTGTCGATTGCCAAGGCAGCGGCCTTATGACTTGCCCTAATTGCGAAGGTCGCGGCTTTGCCGGCCATAACAGCCAAGGTGTTCCTCTCCCCTGCCGTGTTTGCAAAGGAAGTAAAACTGTCCCTTGCTCCAAAGTATGCGAATCTTGCGGGGGAAGTGGCCGCATAACTTCAGACTTCCAACAAAAAATTTTAGAGAAGTATCAATCCCCAGGCGATAAAGCTTCTCACTCTTCTCCTAAAATTACCCAAGCGATTATAGTAGCCTGTTCTCTAATCTATATTTTACAACTTATCTGGCCGCTGCAATTTCGTATGCTAGTTTTTCCTTGGCTGTCACCTTACGCGCCCACCTATGCTCCTTGGGAAATATGGCGCCTCTTTACAGCAGCTTTTTTGCACGGCGGCTTTTTCCATTTGCTATGCAATTTATACTGTTTGTACCTTATCGGCCCCGAACTTGAAGATTTAATAGGTCATAAAAGATTTGCCGCTTTGTTTGCGGTCGGTTGTGTAGGTGGCAACCTTGTTTCCACTTTCCTTAACTTCCAGTCCGGCGGTATTGGAGCTTCCACAGGGATATTTGCTCTACTGGTCGGCTATTGGGCTTACAACAAACGCTGGGCTTTAGGCTCAGCCGAAAGAGCCAAAGCTTATGGCCAAGGAGCGCTCTTTTTACTAGTTCTAGGCTTTGCCATGACTTATTTTATGGGACTTAGCGTTTTAGACAACTGGGGCCACTTAGGTGGAGCCTTGGCCGGTTTTGCCTACGTTAAATTTAGCAAAAAGCGTCCTTCTTAAGCAAAAGAAGCCCCAAGCGCAAAATCTTGGGGCTAGTTATTAGTGTCTAAAAGCTTATTTGCTTATTTATAAGACTTCAAGCTTACTTCGAATTTGTAAACTACCTTACCAGAGAAGTTTACATCCTGGTCAATTTCCAACTCGAATTTCATACCATCTTTGACAGCGGTAACATCAGGCATATTAGTCAAACCATCTTCTATTTCAGTTTTAACAATGCGCCAACCGTTTTTCTTCAATCCGTTGACTATCTGGTTGTACTCTTTCTGAGTGTTGGTGGTAATATAATCTTTTTCCACCTTATGCATGGACTCTTCATACTTCACCACGCGAAGACCGGGAATATTATCTACCCAAGTGAGACGCTCAGCTAAACTAGCCCAAACTGGAGCCACGGCTACGGCTAACAAACAACCTAAGGTAAGAAAAAATTTCTTCATGTATAATAAGCACCCATTGTTTACAATTTAATAACTGGACGCCGAATAGCACTATCAGCGCCACATGCCTTTCAATGTTAACAAATCAATTTTGTTTCTGCAAGAAAAAAAATTAATAATAAAATTTCAGCATCGGCAAAAAAATTGAAAGCCATTCAATAAAAAAGCAGGAATCGCAAAATAACAATACAAGCAGTAAGGGCTTTTCCGAGCGGGCTGCTGTTTTTCAACTAGCGAATTTTTCTTCCACTCATTTGTGCAAGCCAATTTTTACTGTGTCAAAACGGGCAGCCTATCATGATCGTTCAATCAAAACCGTTAGTGTACATATTTAGGCTGACATAAGATTGCCGATCTTTAAGGTAATATTAGTAATGACTATTAAATATATGACTCCAATTTTAGGAGCTCTTTTAGGGTTAAGCGCTTTTGCTCCCGCTTGGGCCGCTCCCCTATTTCCAGATATTCCGGAAAACACATGGGCTCGCGACGCTGTAGCGACTTTAGCGGCCAAAGGTTTGGTTGAAGGCTATCCCGATGGAACATTTAAAGGGGACCGCCAAGCTTCACGTTGGGAAGTAGCTCTTATAGTAGCTCGCCTTCTGGCCCAATTGCAAAATCAGCACGCCACTTTGGCTACTAAAGCCGAGCTTGATGAATTGCAAAAATTGGCTGCTAGCCTCAAGGACGAATTAAATGTTTTGGGGGCTCGCACCGAGCGTTTGGAAGCAGAAGTTGCCAAGCTGGACAGCCGCGTAAGCGACTTAGAGAGGATTAGTTTCTACGGAGAATACAAAGCCCGCATTACTACTTCTTCATTGCGCAATGTAGGCATAGGCTCTTTAGGCAATCCTCCTATTCTGGACTACACTACTGCAGTAGGCAGCAACACCGGTGCCGGTGGTATCATTCCTTCTCCATCAGTAGCTGCTGGATTGACCTTTAATACTTTCTTCATAGGAGTAGCTTCTGTAACCGACTGGTCTACCGGCCGTCCCATGGTAAGCGGAACCAGTATTTCTCAGCAACTTATGCTCGGCACCAAATTCGATTTGGGCAACTCTTTAGAGGGAGGCGCCGAATTTAGCGCTTATTCCAGTTGCGGGAACAAAGTAATGGATGCTTTCTGGGGAGTTCCCCAAGCCTACTTAAGCAATCCTTTCACTTCCACTATCGGAGCCAATAGCAGCACGCAAGGCTTAGAGCACGCGCCTTACGCCAAATTAGCCTTAGATAATTTCTGGCTTTTGCACAAGCCTAGCAAAACACGCTTAACCGTAGGCAGCTTAAAAGAGCAGAACTTTTCTCCTTTAGTTTACGTACCAGAGCGCAATCCCAATGCCTGGGGCGACTATTACTTAAATACTTACGGTGTTCAGCTCAAAGGCGAAAAAGACTTATCATCCGACTTTACCTTCAAATGGGAGCTTATGGGCACTCGCTTAGCCAACGGTATTGCTAACAGCCTTTTTGATGAGGATGGCTATCAGTCTAGAGCTGCTGGTGCTAATTTTGAACTAGTATTCAACGACGGACAAGGCAATTTTAAAGCTAATATCCTTCATGCCAGAGATTGTGGTTTATACGACAAAGCTTCCTCGGGATTACACTTCCAGGACAACTTTACCTTAAACTGGGTAAACCCCAATGGTTATTATATTAACCAATTGGGCGGCCCTGGCTCTCCATCAGTAGCTGGTATGGGCTCAACAACTGACGAACGTCCTATTGCTATGGTAGGAGCAGCGGGCAATGATGGTATCACTGGCAAACCAGGCGTCCCCAATGTTGGCGGCATTGGCGCTCAAGATATGCTCAACTATGGATTCAGCGCCAGCTACGAATTTGACTTAGGCAATTTCAAACCCGACATTTTTGCCGACTATGCCCACACCGACTATAAGCCTTCCATACATTCTTCCTATTCGGTAGAAGGTGATGCCTATCGTTTCGGCGCCGATTTCAAAATGTTTAAAAACGCTTTGAATATTCAGGGCACCTACGTAAGAACCGATCCCACTTACGATCCTTTTGTACTCAACTATCCTACCGTTAACGAAATAGGCAACACATTATGGAATGTGCCTGGCTTTAACTATTACAACTCGCTCTATTCTTTACACGATACCAATACTTTTACCCACAACCGAAAAGGCTGGACAGCTAAACTTGATTGGCGCTTTTGCCGTACTGGTAAATTTACTTTTGAGTATAAAGACTTAGAGCAAACCAAAACTTCATGCCAAGACGTACGTTATTCGGCCGGTTCTATTGCTCCTGGTACTCCTAACACGACCGTTTTAGGCTTTTCTCCCGGTTTTATGGATCCAGTTTTCTGCGGTTTTTCTTCCGAAACATTTGCGAGCGACGGCACTAACGCTTTAGGAAAAGTTTTGGAAAATCCACGCGGTAAAGCTACCAACTGGTCTTTGGGCGTCGGCTTCAAATATCCAGTCGAACCTAAAAAGAGCAAACGTTGCATTACTCTTTCCGGTGGTGCTCGCAGTACTCACTTTACACGTCATTCTAATCTTGCCAATTTGATCAATACTCCAACTCGTTTTGGAGCCGAAAGTCAAAACTATGTCAACTTCTACTTAGACGCTTGGCAAGTCAACTTAGATTATGACATTACCAACAATTTGCGTATTCACACTGGCTATAAGTCAGTTGATATGTTTGGCCATTTGGACCATTTAGGCGTAATGAACAATTATGCCAACACTATTGGCTCTAGTGATTTTGACATTATTAACTTGGAGCAACGTATTCCCAACATCAGCCTTGATTGGGATATTAACGATAGTATGTCCTGGGGCGCTTTAGGTGAATTTATTACCACTAAAGACCGTATGGACGAAGAGATTTTTGCCAGCCCAGGCATTCCAGCCATGAACCTAACTTACGGCCCCCAAAAAGGCGCCCACCCCTTCAACTGGCAAGGTTTCTTGGTTAGCACCTATCTTAACTTCAAGTTCTAATTTTAGAAATTGCTCAATATAAAAATAGCCGCTTCATATAATGAATGCGGCTATTTTTATAGGTATACTTTACTCTAAAAGAGAGAACGTACTCTAATATATTCTAAAACGCTATCTGGGACTAAATATTGAGCAGAACGTCCCTCAGAGAGAATCTTCCTTATATAAGTTGAAGAAATATCTAATCCGGGAGCTTCAAACCAAATTATCTTATAAGCATTTCTTAAGTTCATTTCTTGAAGTTTACTTTTGAGTTCTTCCAAATCGACGCCAGGACGATGGATAACATAAAAATATTCGAGCAACTCTAATACATCGTCAAAACGGTACCAAACAGATTTTACCAGAGAATCGGAACCAGTAATAAAAGAAAAAGAAGCTTCGGGGTGTTCTTCCACCAATTGCTGACAAGTATGTAAAGTATAGGACAGCTTTTTCTGCTTTATTTCTATATCACTAACTGTAAAAAGTGGATTGCTCTTAGCAGCTAAGCAGCACATCATCAGACGATCTTGAGCAGAAACCTTGGGTGCATCGCGGTGCGGCGGCAAATAATTGGGCATAAGCATAATTTTGTCTAAACCCGTTCTTTCGCTTATTTCTATGCCAACACGCAAATGGCCGCAATGTACAGGATTAAAAGTACCGCCTAAAATTCCGATTCTAGTTTTCTTCACGTTGGTAAAGCTCCGAATTTTTGATGAAATACCGGCACTTTCGCCTAGGATACACCCAGCCCTTGTCACTTTGGCAAACTTGTTAGCCATGCTTTTACGCTTTTGCCTTTTAGCTCGTGCTTGTTGGCTGCGTAGTTTTCAGCTTAGAGACGCTGATAGTGTGCCGCCCGCCAGTTAACTATTTGGTGTTAGCTGCATTTTTTACCATATCTACGCTCCGGCTGCCTGTCCACTTCGTGGCCAGAGGCCTGCGCTACCGATATGGTGAAAAAATTCCGCTATAAGTTTTGGCT
>ERZ808242.403-NODE-403-length-32000-cov-13.044858_pt1 | contig 32000 bp, 31 predicted proteins | sample MGYA00521244_ERZ808242 | MGnify/ENA primary metagenome ERZ808242 (study PRJEB31516, sample SAMN03275573) | gut metagenome | biome: mammalia-associated habitat; material: feces | host: Papio cynocephalus | place: Kenya | collected 2012-07-27 ... | reverse complement strand
TTCTCGCTATTTTCCTAATATTCAATCAATTATATTTCATCGAACTCACGTTATTGTAAGAAGCCTGTCTTCCGGAAGTTCACAATAGTACATACACCACTTAGGAAGCATTCGGCTTTCTTTGGTGCAGGACACTGAAGAGCCATTCTCAACAAACCCTTGCAACGAAAAACTCATATTCCCCAATCCGTTACGCTCATGGTAACGCACTGTGTCACCGTCCAAAGTCACATTATAATATCCGTCTACAGTCTCGCCCGGCCCACGACCATAGCGCACCCCCTCGCATATGAGTTCTCCCCTATTCTTGTCAAACACGAAAAGAGTGTTCTTAGACTCGCTCGAAAAACCAGAAACAACAAGGAATGAACCATGCTGTTTTATCCCCCACGGAGTGAACATCAATTCATCCGACAATAGCTCAAACCTGATTTCTTTCTCGAGTTTGAACTTCGGAGCGGAGTATCCACCCGAATCAGTACAGGAAACAGCACAAACCCCTAACACTATGATCAGGGGAAGAAAAAACCGATACCGCATCAACTATTGGCAATGATGAATAACTCGTATTCGCTCCCGCTGTACATTGTCCAGCAGGCGGCCGCTCCTGCGGCCAGAATGATTGCGGCAGATGCCGCGATAAGTGCTTTTTTCATAAGCAAAACGTTTTGAATTTTATAATATTACCCTTCGGAACACCCGTCGGGCTTCATTTCTGTTTTCCCATCAACCGGCGCCACACAATAATCAAATTCCAAATCAGAACTAGCTAATATTATTAAACTTTAGCAAGTATCAGTCCCATCAATCGGCACAAGCCATAACAACGACGGCAAATATAAATATTTTCAGCCGAATGCAAAAATTTCTACCCCATTATTGCATAGTATCAAGCACAAAATGAAGCAGTTTCCCCGAAGGCCATGTGGAGACTGCATAGAAGCCGTCATCTGTCAGGCAGATCGAGCAGACGGGGCGGGACAGCACATAGTGGCTCTTGATATTTCCTTCCCAATCATAGACCAGAATGTGGCTGCACTCGTTGGGTAACATTTCGCGATCAATTATTCTGCGGCCGGAGTATAAGATATACACATATTTATCATCTGAAACAACTCCGTTAAAATAACTCTTAGCTGTCCTGCCGTGGGCCTCCTTTTCACAATCGAACTTAGCTTGTAATCTTTTTGACTCCCACAGCATATTTCCTGAGACAGAAGCAAATGAAACCACAGGCACATTCACATTGGCACTGCACAGATGCTTCCCATCGGGAGAAGATGCATATTGCGTGCTCAGCATCGCCGACAAGGCACTGTCCCTATCCTTGGACAGCCCTGCAATAGCCTCAACACCAGACAGGAAATTACCTTGCCTGTCATAAAGCGCATACCACCAGTTCTCATCAGCGAGACTTCCAGACACGAACTTGTCCTTACCACAAGAAGTCAGGTAAACAAGCCTGTTCCCATTACTGAAATCTCCTACCGTATCGCATACTGCCACGTGGGCGGCAACAGATTTCTCTATATCCAGCTCTATGCACTTAGCCCGAGTGAAATCATAATAGCGCACAGCATCTCCAAACTTGTGCAGATTGCTACCCGAGACTATCTCCCCAGGCCCTCTGCCACGACGGATCGCATAGAAATGCTCGCCTCTTTCCGGATTGACAAAAAGCAGGTGATAATCTCCATCAACCGATGAAATCACAAACCAGCCTCCGTGAGTGTCCACTACATTCCTCGGCTGCCAATATGCATACATATCCAAATCTGACGAGTCCACAGGCGAGAGAATCTGCTCTTCTATCTTCAAATCCCGCAGATACGGATCGTCAGCATATCTCGACGTGCAGGAAACTGCTGCCGCCAACAATATGGCGGCAGCAACAACATTCTTTTTCTGCTTGAACATCATGCCTTATGGTGATTCTTCAAAACCTCGCCAAGTGTCGTGCAAGCAGCATTAGGACATACCATACAGAGATCCCCGACGATAATCTCGCTGTCCATCAGTACCTCCAGATTTTCGTTGAAGAACTCGTCTTCGCTCCCGCTGTACATTGTCCAGCAAGTGGCCGCTCCTACGGCCAGAATGATTGCGGCCGATGCCGCGATAAGTACTTTTTTCATAAAAGTTTGATTTTTAATTAATAATATTACCCTCCGGAACACCCGTCGGGCTTCGTTTCCCGTCTTACCACCAGATTTGCCGACCTTCTTCATAGGTAAAGATTCGTTCTTCCTTGCCTCGCGTCAGATTATGAAGCAGCAGGAGAGCATTGTCCGGCACATTGTCGAATACCAGTTCTTGGCTCCACCTGTCTCCCGTCTGACGGCCCAGTGACACCCAGCGGCCATCCCAATAGCAGAGTTCATATTCCTCGCCGCCCCTTATGAAGTTGTCGTCCGAGCGGGGAAGAAAGCAAATCTTGTCAACAGAGACTGATTTCCCCAGGTCAACACCTGTCCATGCATCAGTCTGACTCTTCATGCAGGTCGCATAGGTCAAGGCATCGCCGTCCGAGACATTGGACATCGGATGCTGAGTGTCAGCGCAGCGGTAATTGCCGATAGTTTTCCCGGTCAGTTTTGTATATGGCTCATCAGTGCAGTAGACCTCAATTTCGGAGATGTCCCCAGTCGTGCCGGGCTTCGGGACATAACGGACATAGCGGTAGCGGCCCCCTCCAATCTCAAGAGTCTGAAAATTGTACCCGATACTGTCTGGAAGTGCTATTACCCTTGCATTTCTGAAATACGCGTTGTCGGCAAGCTCGAAGCGGCCGCCCTGCATCATGTCAGCGAACTGCCGGGCACGCAAATCCATGAATTTGCGCTTCAAGCGGACCGTCCTCAACCGGCACGTATCCGGTCTAAGAATATGCTGCACCGCTGAACTGTCAACCAACACAGGATACTGGGCCGGAGTCAGAACCCCATCAGCATAATAGGCGGGAAGATACACTGCCGGATAACCCATGTCGGCGATTAGCGCTTTAGCACCTCTACGCCTGTCGCCTGCCACTGCCACCCAATCCTTATCGTCAAAACAGCAGAGGAAGACATGCTTTGAACGGCTGTCACGGAAAAGACTGGAAAGCGACACATCCGTCACCAGCATATACTCCGCGCTCACATCTCTGATCCGCTGACTCCGCAGTGTCGGAGGCAGGTTCTCCGGACGGACACGCGCCCCAAGGGATTCCTTCTGGATGGAAAACATCCTCCGGTACACTTTCGGAAGCTTATACGAGAACTTGCGCTCCCTCACCGGAGAGAGCCAACCGCCTACCGTATAATGATAAGTACTGTCCCCACGCATGACACAACACCATGAATGGTTTTTAGAATGGTTGGCCCACTGCGGAGTGTAGTCAGTCGCAACCGGCACCCCGTAACTCCGTCCGATGTATGTGAACAGACCAAGATAGTCCTCACAAGTGCCACCAGCGATCCGCTTCAACGACGACGGGCTGGCTGACGGTTTGCTGGCCGGATACCCGGTATAACTCCGGTGCGGCTCAGGGAAAAGGCTGTTGACCGCAATGCAGAAATCCTCAAGCGTGACAGTTCCCCTATGACAGAGAGTGTCAAGAACATGCCCGAATGTATTCCTATAATCCTGAAACCAGTCCTCAAGCAGTTCATCTCCAACACGATAAGGAAGTACATATTCGCAGAAGTCCTCGAAACTCAGATCACGACACCACTTGACATCACGAACAGAAAAAGCATCCGCTATACGTTTCTCCAGATATGACGCGCTGATGTTCCGGGCATCATAATGCATCTCAAGACGGGTGAAATCAAGTGCGTTGAAAAGGGAGTCCTCAAATGCATACAAAGACCACGCATCCACATCCGGACGATCATAGAAAGATGAAAGTGCGCGGTAGTATTTCCGCAACGCCGGCCCGTCCTTGCTACCACGACCTCCCATGTTGCCGATAAGAAAACAGGCTGCCATGTACTTCTCCTCTTCTCCAGACTTCCTGTATCGCTCCAGCACACGCTCAAGTTCAGCACGATTGCCGCCGGCGAAACGCAACGTCCGCTCCACATCCGATGGATAGCGAGAACAGGACACGGCAAGAATCAAAAGTGTTATTATCTGCAGTTTATTTTTCACTCGGATATTAATTTATTTAAAATACCGCTATACTTCCACCGCAAATATAGCATTTCTTAACATAACCAAGCATTAATAGAGTATAAAAATCTGAAAATCTACCATTTAATTTGATATTAAAATAAATCTATTTATTTTTGTTCGAGATTAATTAAAACAAAACATTCCATGAAGAAAAAAACTATTTTATGTTGCACTGCTCTCATTTTGGTAAGCATTTCAGCAATGCTACAGCGCAGGACAACCTCCTATGAATCATTCATAGAAGAAAACGCAGAAGCCTTGGCTCGCGATGAAAGCGGATTCCCGAAAGGAAGATGGAAGACCGTCGGGTGCAATTCTGACAATTTCAGCGAATGGGGCACATATTGCTGCCCTAACGATGCATACGACAACTGCAACGGCCGAGTAGGCTCCTGCCCTCACGACCCTTACAACGGCTGCCAAGACACATTCTGGTCAAGATAATCATTGAAACTATGCAAGCACAAAATACGGCAATGGCGCTTACGACCATCTTGGTTTTGGTTTCCTGTGCCAATCAGACATCCAGCAATAAAATGTCCGCTGCAGAGGAGGCTGCGGTCACCTCTTTGTCAACGGACATATCAGACATGGTGTCCGTGGTTGATGTCCAGCCGATTGACGAATCCGTCCTCTTCGCCGGCGTCTCCAAGATGTTGTCCGACGGACAGGGAAATCTTTTCATTCTGGACTCCAGAGGCTCCATCCTCTCATTGGACAAGAGCGGGCATCCAGGGCCATTGAAATTGACCCGTGGACGGGCATCAAACGAATACGTATCCGCATCCGACATCTGCTATATGGACGGGAAGTTCTGCATATTGGAGAATGCAAGGATAAAAGTATTCGACATTGACGACACTCGCAATTGTTTCCAAGTGGATTTGACGGGACTTAAAGATCCGGCGGATGCTCTGTCTGCCACGGCGGACGGGAAATTCTATCTGTTCTCGGCATTCTCCATGAGCCCTCGCGATGATAAGCGAGGTAAAGGCAATACCCTCCGGCTGATAGGTGGGGACGGGCATCTGATTTCAGAAAGCATTCCAAGGGAAGATTGCACCTTCTCGATGAACAACATAAGCCAATCAAAGGGCAACACCTATTATCTCAGACCGCAAAACTCAGAATCAATATTCTACAGGCTGGAGAAGGACGGGCCGGTACCGGCATTCAAGGTCAACTTCGGTGAAAAGGCTATGCCTGCAAGATATTTCTATGACTCGGCAGGCGAGGATATAGGGGCCTATATGCTGTCCGACTATTACAAACTACCTATGGACTATCACGATACGGACGACTATGTCTATTGCCGGTTCTGCGGCTCTCAGGCAAGCGAGTGTTCGTTGATCTACAGCAGGCAGAGCAAAAAGTGTATCGCGTGGAAGAATTCCAATGAAGACAGCGGTTTCAGGGTACTGGGTTCCGATAAGGACAGCTTCATCCTTATCCCCACAAATAACGATGGAGATTACGGGCCGTTGGGCCAAGCTGTCCTTCCTGCACTTAAAGACAAGTGCGCTGATGGTCAGAGTGCGATCGTAAAGATAAAATTCAACTTCTAGGAATGTTCATCGGAAGGAAGAATCTATTTTTTTCTGAGACATTCTGTTGTGGGCGATTACTTAAGTTCAATTTTGGCGATGACATAGTTGTCTCTTTCTGATATGTGTTTCAGTATTTCTTTGTTGCTTGCTTTGTCAAGTATCAATGAGCCTTTTAAATGCGTCAGCATGGCGGGATCAAGTAATGCGAAAATAGTCTTTCCGACGGCGAATTTGAAAGATTCTTTTAGTGCCTCGCCATGTCCGCTGCAGTCGAACCATGTCCATTTCTTGCTGTACAGGCCATATATGAATTTTACATCCCCGTTGCTTTGTGTCATGATTTCCACGATTTTTAATTCGGGTGTTTCCATATATCTGTTTATTACGGCGAAGTCTGATTCCAGCAGGACAGCTGCAGCTTTGTATGGATCCCCTGCGGAAAAGAATGTCTTCGGAATATTATATTTGCCGAAATCAAATTTCATGTGTTCTGACAGTTTCTGATTGTGATATTGATAGATGACTGGACTGTAAGAGTCTATCAAGAAAACACTGTCGCCATTTGAGCTGAACCGCGAAACTGGTGTATTGAAAGGTAGAACTGATGCCGTTGTGTGCAAGTATTCCTTCTCGCCGCTCCGGCCGCTTACGCTCAGCCTGTCTTTTTTTGTAGGGCTGAAGTCGTGATAATTCAGAGTGTCGGAGCGGAAGATGTAACTTTGTCTGCCCAAAGAGGGAATCTTCTTTTCAGAAAGCAATTTCCCGTCAAGACTGAAACATTGCATTTTCTGCGGGGCGGAGAATACATATAAAGAGTCCCCCGCAAGTTCAACGTTTAACAGCGAATTATATTCCCCGGGGCCTCTTCCTTTGCGCCCGATGGCGTTGATGAATGTACCGGATTTATCATAATGATAGATTTTTGAGTTAAGCACATCCAGAACAATGAAGCCATCGTCGGTTGGGATTAGATCGGTTTGAGTGCCGAGGAGGTGTGTGTCATCCGTGGACAAGGGTATGAGTTCCAATTCTTTTATGGAATTTGAAAAAGCGGAAATGTCATTCCCGTCCTCAACATGAACCGTATAGGTTGAATTTGAATTGCAGGCTGCTGTGATTATGATAAAAACAGCTATGATATTTTTATTCATGGTTTATTTGATGATGTTTTCCAATATTACACGGTTAATGTATGCAATATTTTTTTAAAACAGCAAATGAATAATGTTCTTTTTCAAGTTTTCAGTACAAATCAAAATCTTCATGCGTGGCAGCACACTAATCCTTGATAACCTCAAGGGTATATCTGTCGTTCTCATCCTCAACAGAGTGTCTCAAAAAATAAATTTTCCCATCCGAGGAACATATCGTCCTTACATCCGCAGACCGTTTCTCAGCAGATTTCTTGAGGTGCCCCAATTTGGCGTCTGCACGGTACAAGTTCATCGTCAAGTCGTCCTCTGTTACTTTCAGACTCTTGTCCAGCTCGGCCGTTCCCTCATTAGTCAGGACCATAAAGCCCTTACTTCCTGCAGACAACGCAAGCGTGTATGAATTCGAGAACAGATAACGCGCAGCCTTCATGAAATCGCGGCCGATAATCCCGTCATCTCCAATCTTGTCAACCTTGAATGTTTCAGAAGCAATGGTTCCGACTTTGGACACTTCACCTCCAGACAGTGGCCATCTATAAATGTCCAGAGCATCCTTGGACATAAAATACAGACAGCCGTCATACACCGACATCGGCGCCGCAGTCTCATTGGAAAGAAGCAGACGGTGCTCCGGAGTTGAAACAACAAGCGAATCCACGACAGAACAACTCTTCATGTCGAAGACATCAATAACATGATCAGTTCTTTTCCCGGCAGTATAAATATAAAGCCTATTCCCATGAGGCAGAAAATCTTTTATGGCACTGCCGTACTTATATTCGGCCAGACCCTCCCCGTTTCTGTCATAAACAATAAAGCTAGTTCTTCCAGAATCCCACATATAAATTTTGTCTCCTTCGCCACGCACATAAGACAAAGTCTGATATTCACAGCGTCCCCTGCCTTTCTTATTGAACGAACTGAGCTGCTGCCCGTCAAAATCATACAAGACAACGTCATCTCCTGCAGCGACCACAAATCCCTTTCCGGCCACAACACCCAAAGACTTCGGAGCATCCAGCAGCAACAGATTCTCATCCAGGGCGCACACGGCCTCCGACTTGATTTCAACCGTCACTTGACTGGATGAACCTTTGCAGGACACAAAGGAAAGCGCAACGGCAGAAAGCACCGCCCAGCAAACGGCAGATGCCGCGATGATTGTTTTTTTCATAAATGTCTGATTTAAAGTTTATACATGTTATCCATTTGGAACCCGTAGGGCTCATTTTTATTCTTACATATCGGGAAGCACGAAGTGCAGCAGCTTTCCCGAAGGCCATGTGGAGACAGCGTAGAAGCCGTCATCTGTCAGGCAGATCGAGCAGACGGGGCGGGACAGGACATAGTGGCTCTTGATATTTCCTTCCCAATCATAGACCAGGAGGTGGCTGCACTCGTTGGACGGCACCTCGCGGTCTGCTATTCTGCGGCCGGAGTACAAGATATATGCATACTCATCATCGGCCCCACCACCATGAAAATAACTTTTTGCTGTCTCAAAACGCATTTTTTTCTCACCGTCAAACGAAGCCTGTACCCTCTTTTTTTCCTGCAATTCATCTTCAGTTATTGAAGCGAATGAAACCACAGGCACAGGCACATTGGCACTGCACAGATGCTTTCCATCGGGAGAAGCCGCATATTGCGTGCTAATCATAACAGACAAAAACCTATCCCTGTCCTTGGACAAACCCTCAATGGCCTCAACACCTGACAGGAAATTACCTTGTTTGTCATAAAGCGCATACCACCAGTTCTCATCAGCGAGACTTCCCGACACAAACTTGTCATTTCCGCAGGAAGTCAGGTAAACAAGTCTGTTCCCTTTGCTGAAATCCCCCACCGTATCACACACGGCCGTACGGGCGGCAATAGACTTCTCTATGTCCAGTTCTATGCACTTCGTCCGTGTGAAATCATAATACCGCACAGCATCCCCAGACTTATGGAGATTGCAGCCCGAAACTATCTCCCCAGGGCCTCTGCCACGGCGGATCGCATAGAAGTGATCGCCACTTTCCGGATTGACAAAAAGCAGGTGATAATCCCCATCAACAGACGAAATTACAAACCAGCCTCCGTGAGTGTCCACTACATTCCTCGGCTGCCAATATGCATACATATCCAAATCTGACGAGTCCACAGGCGAGAGGATCTGTTCTCCTACCTTCAAATCGCGCAGATACGGATCATCCGCGTATTTCGATGTGCAAGAAACTACTGACGCCAGCAACATGGCGGCAGCAATTGATTTTAGTGACTCCATCACGGACGAACATGCTCAAAAAGAACCTCTCCGAGTGTTGTGCATGCAGAATCTTTACAAACCATGCATAGATCCCCAACGATGATCTCACTGTCCGTCAGAGCCTCCAAATTTTCATTGAAGAACTCGTCTTCACTTCCGCTGTACATTGTCCAGCAAGTGGCCGCTCCTGCGGCCAGAATGATTGCGGCCGATGCCGCGATAAGTGCTTTTTTAATAAACATATAGCATCAAATATTAAACACATATAGCTTAGCCTCAGGATAAGACGAAACTCCAAAAATGCGGTCTCCATCCAAGCAGAAAGCACAAAGAGTCCGGGACAATGAATACGCTCTGATAGGATTACCCTCCCAATCCATTACCAAAATCCACGAGCATTCACTGGCCGGGAATTCATCTCCTCGGCGCCGACCAGAATATAGCGCATAAACATTTTCATCATCACAATCAAGATCGCAAAAGCCCATTTTGCTGTCAGGCGACCAGATAAGAGCAGGCATATTCTTATTCCCGGGAGCAGAAACTTCAGGTTCAGCCCCCACGAAACGATAATTCTCCTTCAGGTTCCCACCTGAATATTCACTCATGGAAATCGCACTTATACCGAGAAGCGCCGACGCGACCTTTTTCCCGGAAGGACTGACAGCCAACGAATTCGACGTGTGGACAGCAGCAAGTTGTTTGTCGGAGAAATCCTCAAGTCCCTCGGTCATGACATAAGGTATCGGGGAACTGATGACTCCATCAGCTCCGAGTATCCCGTACCAGCAATCATTCACAAATATCCCCGAAGCAACGACACCTCCATCCGGAAGCACTCTCACCTTGAATGGACGGTTAAGCCGATTTATATCTTCCGACATCCCATTGTATTCACATGCAATATCAGCCTGTTGACGCCCCGACATGATCGTCCGGCCAATATCCAATGCCCACAGGCGCATGTTCTTTATGTCATACTGATATAGCCTGTCGCCAACCAACTGAAAATTGGAAGCCATAAGGATCTCCCCAGGACCTCGTCCGACATTGAAGCAGTGTATTATTTTATCACCGCACAGCAAATCGACCGCATTCTTCGCTTGTCCGGAACTTATAATCAAGACAGAATCCACATGCTCTACATCCGTGGGGACATAAATGCCCAAATCCGAAAGGGCCAGTGAATCCGTCGGAGCAAGAGAAACCTCATTGCCTTTGAATTGTGCAATGACAGCATCCTGTTCTCCACCGGAACATCCCACAAATGCGAGACATACCACTGCACATAAGCATCTGCAACCGCTAGTCATAGAAGAACTCGTCTTCGCTCCCGCTGTACATTGTCCAGCAGGTGGCCGCGCCTGCGGCCAGAATGATTGCGGCCGATGCCGCGACAAGTACTTTTTTCATAAAAGTTTGATTTTTAATTAATAATATTGCCCTCCGGAGCTCTCATCGGGCTTCATTTTCTGTTTTCCATCAGCCTGCACCGCACAATAATCAAATTTCAATTCAGAACTGGCCAATATGATTAAATTCCAGTAAACATCAGTTCAATCAATCAGCGCAAGCCATAACTACGATGGCAAATATAAATATTTTCAACCGAATACAAAATCATTTTCACATCTTTATTGTATGACATTCAACAGACGGGGCGGGACAGGAACATAATGCATTCCACTGCCAAACCAACCTATAGCTCATGGAGAAACGCCTCAATACAACCACTTATCTTCTATCACAGAAATCTATTTGTCAAGTTTTTTGCGCAAATAACTTGACTTTTGTATCTTTGCAACATTAGAAATGCCTCTATGATAATAGGAGAACAAATAAAACGGAAGATTGATTCTTTCCCTGCAGGAGTGGTATTCACAATCTCAGACTTCGACTTTGACCCGAGCAATGACCCGGCATTGGCGAAAGCATTGAGCAGAATGGCTGCTTCCGGAAAGCTGTGCAAAGTCTCAAAGGGGAAGTATTATAAACCCCAAGAGACCATTTTGGGGAAAATAAAACCGTCTACTTCAGAAATAGTAAAGGACTTTCTTGAAAAGGATGGTAAAATTATCGGATACATCACCGGACCACAGGTATTTGCAACATTGGGACTGACATCCCAGATTTCTTCTGCGATCATGATCGGTTCCAACAAATATCGAAGACCCCTGCAGCGCGGAGAGTATAAAATCTCATTTCTAAAACAGGATAATCTTATCTCAAAGGACAATATCGAATTCCTTAGGATTCTTGATGCCATCAAACTGATACGCGAAATTCCGGCAGCCTCACCCGATACTGCCTGCAAGGCTATCATCTCTCTCATTCAGTCTCTCCCCCCTCAAAGTACCGGAGAACTTGAAAGGCTGTCGCTCTCTTATACCGGTTATGTGCGCGCACTGCTTGGCGCCATGCTTGAATACATCGGCAGGCCGACAGCGATTGTACGAAAATCTTTAAACGGTGTCACATCCTACAAACTGCCTATTTCAGAGGCAATATTACCTAACAAATCAAGTTGGAAAATCTATGAACCTGCACGAAAATAAAGACCTATTCACAGCCGCCATACAACTAGCATCTAATCCGAAATCAGAAGGAGGACTCGGCATCAAGGAAATATATATTGAGAAAGACTACTGGATATGCAGGTCGCTCAAGCAACTTTCGGAATGCAAGGAGTCCGAAGTTGCCGTATTCAAGGGCGGCACTTCTTTATCAAAAGCATACCGACTCGGGAGCCGCTTTTCAGAGGACATAGACATTGCCATAACCAACGACTCTCAAAGAACTGACAACCAAACTAAGAGCATAATATCACGGATATCCAGAGCCATGTCAGCCGGATTGGAAGAGGTGAGAAACCCGGCAACCAGAAAGTATTCCAAATACAGAAAAGCATTCTATAGATATCCGATTACTGAAGAAAACGAAATTATAGGAGCAATCAATCACGGCCAGATTCTGCTTGAGATAGTATCTTTCGCCAATCCGTATCCCTACCAGAAGATATTCATCAAGAGCTTCTCACCGAATATCTGGAGAGAACTAACAGGAACGATATCATCGAGGAATTCGGAATGCAGGGATTTGAAGTTCAAGTGCTCGCAAAGAGCCGGACAGCAACGGAGAAACTTGTTTCTCTTATCCGCCATTCATTGTCAGCAGATTACATATCCGAGTTAAAAGCGAAGATTCGCCACTTCTATGATCTTCATTTCCTTTGGAACGACCCTGAAAGCAGAGCATATTTAAAGTGCGATGAGTTCAAATCGGATTTTAATGCTTTACTTTCAACCGATCAGGCACGATTCAAGAAACCAGAAGGCTGGTGCGACAAGAAAGTCTCAGACTCGCCTCTCATTTCTTCATTCGACAAAGTATGGAGCGAATTGCAAGAGACTTATTCTAAGGAATTACCCGAACTCGCATATCAATCCATCCCATCACCAGAAAGCGTGGCAGAAAGTTTCAAAGAGTTATCAGCTCTTCTGAAATAGCCCAGCACATTCCTCAAGCACAAAGTGCAGCAGCTTTCCCGAAGGCCATGTGGAAACGGCATAGAAGCCGTCATCTGTCAGGCTGATCGAGCAGACAGGGCGGGACAGGACATAATGGTGCTTGATGTTTCCGTTCCAGTCGTAGACCAGGAGGTGGCTGCACTCATTAGGCGACATTTCGCGGTCTGTTAGCCTGCGGCCTGAGTACAAGACATACACATATTTGCCATCTGAAACAACTCCGTTGAAATAACTCTTAGCGGTCCGTCCGTGAGCCTCCTTTTCAGCATCGAATGAAGACTGTATCCTTTTGACCTCTTGTAGCTTGTCACCGGAAACCGAAGCGAATGAAATGGTCGGAGTAGCCAAATTGGTCACACACAGATGCCGCCCATCCGGCGAAGCCGAATATTGCGTGCTCAGCATCGCCGACAAGGCACTGTCCCTATCCTTGGACAGCCCTGCAATTGCCTCAATCCCAGACAGAAAATTGCCCTGCCTATCATATAGTGCGTACCAATAATTCTCATCAGCGAGACTTCCCGACACAAACTTGTCATTTCCGCAGGAAGTCAGGTAAACAAGTCTGTTCCCTTTGCTAAAATCCCCCACAGTATCGCACACAGCCACGCGGGCGGCAATAGATTTCTCTATATCCAGCTCTATGCACTTCGTCCGAGTGAAATCATAATAGCGCACAGCATCTCCAAACTTGTGCAGATTGCTACCCGAGACTATCTCCCCAGGCCCTCTGCCACGACGGATCGCATAGAAATGCTCGCCTCTTTCCGGATTGACAAAAAGCAGGTGATAATCTCCATCAACCGATGAAATCACAAACCAGCCTCCGTGAGTGTCCACTACATTCCTCGGCTGCCAATATGCATACATATCCAAATCTGACGAGTCCACAGGCGAGAGAATCTGCTCTTCTATCTTCAAATCCCGCAGATACGGATCGTCAGCATATCTCGACGTGCAGGAAACCGCTGCTGCCAACAATATGGCAGCAGAAAAGCTCATTGGTCTCATTGCGGCTTGATATGCTCCACAAGAACCTCATCAAGTGTCGTGCAGGCAGAATAAGGCCAAACCATGCATAGATCCCCAACGATGATCTCACTGTCCGTCAGAGCCTCCAAATTTTCATTGAAGAACTCGTCTTCACTTCCGCTGTACATTGTCCAGCAAGTGGCCGCTCCTGCGGCCAGAATGATTGCGGCTGAAGCCGCGATAAGTGCCTTTTTCATAAGCCTTGATTTTTAATTTATAAACATTACCCTCCGGAACACCCGTCGGGCTTCATTTCTGTTTTTCCATCAGCCTGCCCCGCACAATAATCAAATTTCAAATCAGAACTAGCTAATATCATTAAATTTCAGTAAGCATCAGTCCCATCAATCGGCGCAAGCCATAACCACGATGGCAAATATAAATATTTTCAACTGAATACAAAAATCTTGATTGCCGGTGGCGGCTAACAGACAGATTGTCAGGCAGAAAGTCTATTTGCCTATACTGAATTCACGGCAGGCTTACCACGTAACACGCTACAATTCAACACATTATCCGCCACCATAGGAAACATTGAAATAGCGGCAAACAAAATGTCCGGCAAAACCGAAGTTCTGCCGGACGTACAAAAAAGACCCTATGCAACAGACTCTACCGTCTCTGACGGCGGAATATCACAACGATGCCGATAATTGCCAGCACGGCCTGAAGAGCCCATTTAAGGACAAGCGTCCAATTGTAGGCACTGTCCGGAGTGATGTCCATCGAATTGTCTATCGGCTGCTGACGATTGACTTCGACAGGAAGCCTATTGTCCGTCATCCAATTGAACACCCCGGTACAAAACAAGGAATTGAAAGCCTTGAAACTCTTTCGGGGAGTATTCATCTCCACATTGGAAAGGCAGTCCGCGTCTCCTATGACCATCACCCGCTGCTCTTTCCCTCCGACCTCACGGCTGAGCGCAAGGGCAAGGCTGTGAGACTTTCGATACTCTCCCGCGGAGCGATCGACAGAGAGTTCCGACACATCAGAAATGTCGTCAAAAGAAACCGTTCCGGTCTCGTTCCAGCAATCAGTCCCGGGTGTAGCAAGGACAGGGACGACATCCCACTCCGAAGAGAGACTGTAGTCAATCGCCGCCGCACCGGGCATGGACACCTTAAGCCCCTGAAAGAAATACGGACTCAGCAGGCAGGCATAGTCAGTGGCGCCGGCAGGAATAACCGTGGGTGCCGTAGCGCTGCCGGGATAAACCACAGTACCATTCAGCACTCCCACCCCAAGATAAGACAAGATGTCCGAAACCACCTCGCTCTTTCCGGGTTCGAAAGCAAGAAGCATGTTTCCGCCCTTGTCAAGATAATCGAAGATGCGGCTCGCCTGCTCCGGTTCGAAAGGTTTTCTGGCATCTGCAATCACAAGTATGTCCGCAGTGATTGTGCTGTCGGCGGAGACCGTTGTGACGTCGAATCCCGTGTTGACTAGGGCGTTTCTGGTATGCAGCGCTGATGAGAACCCGGTGTAGTCAGCATCCTCGGAGCGTATGATGCTCCTCTCGTTCTGTCCCGCAAGGAAAGCCACAGATACCGCCCCGTTCTCCAAACGGTAGAGAGCTGTGGTAATCTCCTGTTCATCCGGATACTTCACCATATCGTCGAACACCCTCAACCATGTGGCCCTGCCATCGTCAGTGACCAGTTGCTTGACCACATAGTTCTGCTCCGGACGCAAATCAATCTTCTTGCGGATCTGCTCCGGAGAAAGCACCTTGCGCCAAGGGATGCCCCAACCTTCCGCAAACTTCACAGCCGTCTCTTTCATATCAAGAGCCTCGGAAGTGCCGTAATCATAATTATGAAGCGGTTCGTCATAATAGTAGACGGTCTTCATCTTCATGTCAGGCTTGAAACGCAGATATGTCTTGTAACGCTTGATATCATCGTTGATCGTCACCGGAGACGCACACCAGCTCTCGTAATCGGAGAGGTTGGCATACGTGGTGATGTCAAGTTCTCCATCAAGATTTTTGACTATGTCTATACTGTTGGAAGTGAGAGTATTCGACTGTATCTGAGTAGCATCGTGATACAGCACCATGGCCGGCCTCGAAGTGACATATCCTACGGCAAGCACCGCCACCGTGGCTCCGGCATATTTCGCCGCACAAAGCCATTTTCTGGGGTTCTTCTTGTACTGCAGCAGAAATATGCTGTAGAGCAGGAACAGCGCTATAACTATCACGAAATAGATTATGTCTTCCGAAGAGATGAGCCCGGCAGTCAACTGCTCGGTACGTCCCGACAAAGACGCCCAATACGTCAAGTCACGCACAAAATCAATCTCCTGCCCCATGCTCCCGAGATGATTGAGGAAGCCCAGAGCACCGAGAGTCAACAGAGCCGCCACAATCTGATAGTTCGTAAGGCAAGACATGAAAAGTCCCAGGGCAGAATATGCCCAGAAAAGCAGGAACTCCCCGGCAAGTCCGCTGAATATCATTCCATAATCAGTGTGCTCCACATGAGCCCCGGTGAACCATATCGCAGGCAATATAACGCCGAGCATCACGAAAGAGAACAGCACCATCGAGAGGAACTTGCCTATGACTATCTGGGTGGAGGTCACAGGAGAGGAATATAGAAGTTTGATAGCCCCGTTGCTCATATCCCTGCTCATCAGCCCCATGGTCAGAAGCGGAATGAACATATAAAGAGTGCTCATCATATTCCGGTACACACCGTTATAATGAGAAAACAGATTGTATGTGACATTCTCTGCAAAACCATGCAAGTCCATGTCATTGGCTATCGAGGCGACCTCTGCGGTGAAGACCTGATAAGTCTGGAAACTGAAGATCACTATGATCAGCCACGCGATCGGGGAATAAAAGAGCTGGCTCAGCTCAGATTTGCATATTGACCAGGTCTGTCTCATTTCTCTTTCTTGGTATTAAGGTATTTGAAGATGTCATCAGCAGAAGGCATCTCCTTCGTGATTTCCAGAAGACGCCATCCGTTCTGAGCGGAAAGGGCGATTATCTTTTCGCACATCTCATCGGCATCCCCCTCAATCATGAGGCGAAGAAAACCAGGACGCTCCTCCACATGTCCCACAGACTTGACATGCTCCACGGAAAGCAGGTCCGCCTCGTCAGACAGGGCACCCATCGATACGAGCAGGGAGTCCGGACGAATGCTGTGGTTGAACGAATCTATATCTCCGTTGAAAATCAGATGGCTTGACGACATCATCAGGATGCGCTCGCATGTCAGCTGCACCTCATGAAGAATATGAGTCGACAGCATGACGAGACAATCCTCCGATATGTCCTTGATCAGGCGGCGTATCTCTATGATCTGCATCGGATCCAACCCATTGGTAGGCTCATCAAGGACAATAAACGATGGCCTGTGTATAAGGGCCTGCGCTATGCCGACCCTCTGCTGATAGCCGCCTGAAAGGTGTTTGATGAGCCTCTTGCGGAAATGGGTGATCCGACACCGCTCAAGCGCCTCGTCCACAGCCTTGCCCACCCCGTTCACAAGGCGGAGATCGGCCGCAAAGCGCAGATACTCCTCCACCGTGAGGTCCGTCAGAAGGGGCGGTTTCTGTGGCAGAAATCCGATCTGTCTCTTGGCGGCCACGGAATCCTTGCGGATGCTGTGGCCGTTGATATAGACATCTCCCTCCGTCGGTGTAAGGCAGCCGCAGATTATGTTCATCAGAGTAGACTTTCCTGCCCCGTTAGCCCCGAGAAGTCCGGTAATACGGCAGCCACCGATGTCGAAAGAGACATCATCGACAGCCTTGAAAGAACCTGAATAGCTGTGGGTCACATGATCCACCTTGACGGTGATATCCTCCGGTCTCACCCTGGGTTCCACAATGCTACTCCTCATAAGTCTTGGTCATATCAGACGGCACCACCACCGTGAAATCGGCCCTCTCCTTGTTGATCTTCTCTTTCAAAGGAGCGTCGCTCTGCAGGACGGATATGGTGCTGACCTTGAGTTTCGGAGCATATTGCTTCAGATAGTATGCTATGCCTGAATGGAACGCTGAATGCAACTCCCCATGGAAATGGAAAAAATAATCCCCGGGATTCATCGCAGAAGATATCTGATAAGCCATGGTAGCATCCTTGAGCGCCTGTGCGGCCACGATGTTCTGCACGCTCTTCTTCATCATCGGAGCACTGCCCATTTGTTTGAAAGACTCCCCTATATAAGCATAGATGATCTCATTGTAGTCAACAGCAACAGGCATGGGAGCAATCCATTTCAAAGCACCGGCATCAAGAGAGTCAAGAACCTCAATGCCGTAATCAGACACCATCCTGGCATAGCGGCGCGGGACATTAGTGGCCACGAACCTTATGTCATTCTCATCGGCAAAGTCCATTATTGGCTTGTAGTCCGAGAAGTTAGGCCACAGATGGCTGTTCTCCTCATAAGTAGATTCATCAATGAGCCCTTGCTTAAGGAACTCGTCAAGCACCTGCTGGTTATCAGTTTCCCACATCTCCGCCCCGACCACAAGATGCTCTTTCTTGAGAGAGAACAAGTCTTTCTCAAGGCTCAGTTCAAGCCAGTGCGAGATCGGGTCATTGTGCATCTCGCCAAACAGGCACACATCGCTGCCGGCAACGGACTTCAGCATCTGGGCATAGCTGACCTTATTACCAGACTTGTCAAAAATCACATAAGACGGGTGTCCGCTCGAATAAGACTGTCCCTTGCATCCTGTGCATCCCGTCACAAGGCATAAAACGCCAACTATAATCCTTAAAAATCTATTCATTGCATTATCTAAAAACAAAAATTCATAAATACCCTACCCGTCTGCCGAGAAGCATCACGATAAACATTTTCAGCAACAGCCCTTGAATACGACCATGCAGCCCCGAGGTCAATCAGATTTTTTCCGACCGGGAACTCCACGTTGAATTTTAAGCCGGCCAACCACTGCCCCGCATTCATATAAGCCTCCTCGGCACGGCCCACATAAGTCGTGTAGATATTATACCCGTCACGTGCGGCATTAGGCTCATAATCAGCATACGGCCAGAAAGACATCCCGCCATTCAAATCCAATGAGATATCAGCCTTTCCGGCACGGCAACCGAATCCCACAGACGCCCCGCATACAAGACGTATCCCGTCAAGTGTGGCATCATAGTTCTTGTCATGTCGGTTCTCCCCGTCCGCAGCAGCGGAAATCCCTGCCTTGCGGAACCATGAGGAAGAATTATAATACCCGGCTGATAAACTCCCGCCGTAAAGCAAAGCCTGATAATCCTCTACGAATGAGGATATGGTCTTGTTCCAATTGGAACCATCCCCCTGAGTAAGGTAGAAATCAGTATCAAACAACAGCTTGCCACCATTGCCGAGAGACCACACGTCCGCCAGCTCAAGGCTATGCGCCATGAAGGCATACTCCGTACGCGTCTCCTGATACGAAGACGACTGCGTGGACTCGCTCTTCAGATGATCTTGTCCGTACTTGAACGAGTACCTGACACTCAGACGGTTGGCGTCGCCACGCAAAGCCCACTCCAGATACGCTCCTGGAACATTCTGTGTCCATGAGGGGCTGTTTTCAAGCCCCGTGACCTGAGTACCGAGGCCCGCCATGAGGTAGATGAAATAGTCCGCACCGCTGTTGTAGACGCGGCTGAACTGAGGTTTCTCCTTGTAGCGTTCATATATGAACCCGGCTGACAAGAGACTTCGGCCGGCAGCAGCCGTGGCCCCAGCCTCGATCCTGATGTCAAGCGCGGACTGCTCATTGCGCACATCGGATTTTCTGAACTGCTTCCACCCGATATACTCTATCTGCGCACCAAGCGACCAACGCTCTCCGAGTCTCTTTGAAGCGGTAGCACCAAGAGTATAGTTCTGTATCTCCCACGTCCTGGCCGGCGCGATGCAGAAAAACATGGAGGGAGAGCCGTATGGTTTCCTACGATATGAAAGCGTGGAGCGGAGACTGTCTGTAGACTCTAACCCATACTCAAACTTCCCGCTGAACGACCAGCCGCTATTTTCCTGATGAAGGATGGAGCTGGTCCCGACCTTGCCGCCAAGACGCCCGTCCGGAGAGAGAGGAGCGTGGAGCTTGCCGCTCTCTGCATAAGCCTCCGCCACTATCGTGGACCATGTGGAGTAATCCCACCATGACAACATTGACGGATTATGGTCATACGAAGCATCATAGATGCGACCCAAAGCCTCGCGCTGCCCGGAGTCAGGATAAATGCTGTGCGGCCCTGCCGCCCGGGAGACTAGTCCCACAGACAGCAAGGCTGCACTCAGCAATACAGTCAATAACTTGTTATTTGATGTCATATCCTGCATATCCGCCCTTCGGGGTAGGAGGATCTACCGGCTCAAAATCTGATGAAGTGTTGTTGCTGTCCATCAAGACAAGGCGGCCTGCGGCTTTAGTCTTCTCTTCATCAACCTTTCTACGCTGACTGAAGTTGGTCATTGAGCCCTCATCATTTGGAATGTATCCGAAACCCTTGTCGATAAACGAAGGCATTCTCTTCCACTTTGCAGACTCGGCGTTGTTGACAAAATCAGCACCGTCAATCACATCTGTGGCCGGAACCTTGAGTAGCTGAATCTCCTGATTAGGGGTAGTAGAACTAGGATTGACGTACTTGTATGTGATGACATCTGAAGATGTGAATTCCTTGTCGCTACGGAAGATGACAGGAGCCGCACCGCTGGCATCCCAATAGAAAAAGTCGTTAGGATTCATGTAGATGTTGTCGGCATTCGGCACATCAGGGTTGTCAAAGTCAAAATATTCATTGCCGTCACGGCCCTGACTCTGCATCCACTTCACAGCATAGGTTTCCATATCAGCTATAGAAAGGTCAATGATGTGACTGATCAGGCTCTCGTCCACCTCCACTCCGAGTTCGGCATAGGCATCGCGCATCTCTTTGTTGAAATTGATGGCGTTCTCAGCAAGGAGGAAACTCTTGCCCGGAGCGAGTGTGATGCCGGCGTTGACTGGAATCCTGACCACAGCGTTAAGATATACGTAATTATGGTCAAGGCTCGGATCTTCAAGGATTGAAAGCTCCGGAGCACCCTCGAAATTGACGTTGGTGGCAGGAGTCCAAGCATCACCGATGTAAAGCCCGTCCAGAGAGACCGGAGAGTCGCTGTTGTTGAAAATCTCGATAAAGTAATCCTTCATCATGGTGCCCATGGTGTAGGCCGGGTCATATTTCATAATGTCCTCGCCAGAATAGAAAATCTCCTTGATTACAAGGTCCTTAGAGGTATGTGCCGGCTCAAGGGTCAATGACACTGCGGCCGTCTGCTGCGAGAGGACCACTACGCTGTTGGAGACAGCGGTGAAAGAAGTCTCGCCCACCGTCACTGCAGCCGACACATTGTAAGTACCTGCCACCATATCGGAGAAAGAGGCCTTCCCCTCCGCATCCGGGTTCATCTTGGTAGTGCTGAGATCGGAAGTGTTTAGCACCGTGACCTCCACGGCAGAGAGGTCAACCGTTTCAGCATACTCGGCAGGGACTGTCAGCGTGACGTCGATACCGCCGAGAAGCGAGCCGCTCTTCTCGCATGAGCTTACGAGCGCGAGGGCGGCAAGAGCAAGGATGCCACCTAGACACCTTGCTGCATAATTTTTGGATAATGTTCTCATATTGATTTATGTATCAGTTATTTCCTATCATAAAAGACATGCCGAATCCGAATGATATCGTGCTGTTGAGCGTGGAGCGCTTGCCATTATAGACATAAGTCGGATTATACCAGAGGAAGTTGTTGACATACATGCTGAAAGAATGCCCGCCACGTGTTTCTTTGCGGATTTGGATGTTGAAGTCCGGATAGAACGGCTTCTTGTCCACAATGTCATACGTACTTGAAACCAATTTCAAGTCGGCAAACTCCTCGGACATACTCTCCTCCTCCGTCAGCGGATGGTAAACTCCCGAAGCATCATAATATGCCTTAGGATAGAGACTTCCGGGCTTCGGCTCCCGATAGTTAACAAAGTTCAGTTCGGCATTGACGGTGAAGATAAGCCTCAACGACGGGATCTGCTGCGTCACAGTCAGACGCCCCGAACTGTATCTTGTTATGTATTCAGTATGGTCATATACACCATAGCGGGCCTTGTCCGTGCCGACCACGTATTTGGAGAGCTCCATGTAGTATCCGCTGTTGATCTCGCGGGTGCGCATATAACTAGCCTGGAAATTAAACTCGGTATGCGTACTCTCGATCCGGGCCGGGACAAGAGAAAGTTCGACCCCGTCCGTAATCTCGGTGATGGCGTTTTTCATGACATATTTCTCGCGCACGAGTATGTCCGACGTGCCGTCCTTCATGACCTCCGGCTGCTGTCCGGGACGGCGGACGGCGGTGTAGTTCTCACGGGTCAGCAGGAGCAGCTCCGGAGAGAGCGCGATGCCGCCCTCAAGTCTCTTGTGGTAGGCCGTCAATCTGACATTCAAGAGATTAGACTCCCAGTCCAGTCCCCCTTCGACAGTATTGGTATGGCTCGGCCTGAGGTGGCTGTTGTTAGGATAATAGACATAAGTGGTGACTATGGCCAGCCTCTCCGCGGGGTCGGTTGCATAGTAGCTCAAATTGGTGAAATCATAATATGCCGGATCCGGATAGAGCTGGAGCATGGACGGGGCCTTGTAGGCAAGGCCCCATGCCAGCCTTGTCGTCAGGTGGTCAAACCATTTCAAAGAACCGGAAAGCCTCGGAGACACAAGGTGGTAGCGCTCAAGCATATAGTCGTAGCGCACACCCAACTTGAGCTTGGTCTCCGCGAAAGCACCGCTATGCTTGATGTTGCTCTCGTGGTAGGCCGACCATGTCTTGGAGGCCGGCACATCGTGGAAGTTGGTGGCACGCGAGCCGATGCCGCCCATCGCCTCCACTGCTCCTCCGGAGACGGTGCGCCCCTCCCCGAAGTTCTTATCTACACTTCCCTGCAACCCGGTCATGAAAGAGAATGCCCAGTTCCGGGAATTGACATTCTTAGTCATTGATACATCGAATGCCCCGCTTACAGGCAGGCCGCGCATGATGGACTCCTGCGTGAATGCCATCGGGGAATAACCCGTAACGTATGTACCTGTCTTCAAGGCCTCTATCAGAGGAAGCGGCCCCGAGGCTATGGTCTCGAACCTTGAGTACTGCCGATCCACGCTCCCGTTGACGGAATAGTCCAGGCTACCGGCTTTGCCCAATGACATGGATCCGAAGATGTTGAGACTCAAGTTCTGGTTGTTGACCCTTGCCACATTGCGTCCCTTCTCTTCCGGCTCGTATCTCTGGCCGTTGAATCCCATGATGGACTGTAGCGCCACGGTGTTGTTCCACTCAAGAGCCTTTGAGAGCTTTTTCATCCAGCGCAGTCCGAAATTGATGTTCTGGTAATAATTTTTGCGCTGGACAGGACTGTCCTTGGAATAGGTGTATGACATGTCCGCATTGAGGATTCCGCCGCCATTCCCGAGATTAAAGCCCTTAGACACAGCCCCTTGATACGATGTCGATGAGACATTCCCCGAGACATACAGCGGAGTCGTCCCGACTTTGTTTTTCACGATTATGGCCCCGGATGTGAGGTTGCCGTACTTGGCTGAAGCGACGCCGGTCACCACTTCAACACTCTCGATGCTGCTCGCGGATATGCTCCTCAGATCAACACCCTTTCCGGCCGTTCCGTAGGAGTCTGTCTGGCCGACGGCAGGATTGGCTACCTGCATATTGGCATCGTTGGACATGGCCATGCCGTTGACTATGACGGAAGTGCCGATATTGTTGTAGTTGGACGAGATCGCAGAACGTATATCTGCCTGCTGGACGGTGTTGTAGTTGGAGGTGCTCAACTGCTTGCCAGGAAGCAGGGAAATCACATCCTGAAGGTTCATGGCCTGTATCTGCTTGATAGCCTGATCATTTATATGGTAGGCGCTCGTCCCTTCCTTGCTGTCGGTCTGGGTTGCCGTCACCACGACCCCGTTCATCATCAGAGATTCCGCCTTGAGGATGAAAGTGAGAGAATCCACGTTTCCGCGCACATCAATCTCCCTCTCGATAGTACGATACCCGAGACACCCGACAGACAATTTGTGCTTACCTGCAGGAAGGCTGAGAGTGAAAGTCCCGTCATTGTCAGTCCATGTGCCTACCGGAGGCTGCGCCACAGCCACAGAGACATAGCCAAGAGGGGCTCCGGTCTCATCCACGACAGCCCCCGACACATTATGATTTTGTGCGGAAGATGTCAGCACAACGCCCCAGAAAGCCACAAGCGCGGCAAATAGATAACGACAACTCATTTTGTATTCACTAACTAACGGAAGCAAAACTATGAATTGTGCAATTAAAAAGCAAGTCCCTGGCGGACTATTTATTAAAAATCATCAAAAATTATGATTTATCGGCCACCAAAACGTCTGACAAGTGCGAAAGAGAACGCATAAAACCGCTCCGGATATAAACAAATCAATTGTAATTTGCTATTTTTGTCCCGTCCCCATAAGATAAAGAGACACACGATTATGCAAGGTCAATATAAAATCATAACGCTCTGCGGAAGCACCCGCTTCAAGGAAGAATTTCTCAAGGTTCAGAAAGATCTGACCCTCAAGGGCTACATTGTCATATCAGTAGGATTGTTCGGACATCGGGGCGATGATGAGGTGTGGGAAGACGGAGTCAAGGAAATGCTTGATGACATGCACCTCTCCAAAATAGACATGGCCGACGAGATATTCGTTGTCAACAAAGACGGTTACATCGGCGAGAGCACTGCTCGCGAGGTCGCCTACGCCTTGAGCTGCGGAAAGCCCGTCAATTCCCTCTGTCCCCTGCCCCTCAAAGAGCTGGCCAAGAAAAAATCCCTCAAAGCCATTTTCGACAAGGACTTTCTGGAACGTCTCGGCGATGTGGCACGCCAGGTCGGCGTCCATGAGGAGATAATACTGCAGAACACTTTCGAAGAATTCGGCAGGAACTGAGTACCTTAAGGCTTAAACAAGAAAACGACCCTATCATACCAGAAAAACACTATAGCTCCAAAAGCGTAAAAACGCTGCGGCTGTTGCATTAAATGCGCATTATTGGTAAATTAGCCGCCGTTTATGCGCTTCCCGCCGCATATCTGCGGCATTCTCGCCGCCTTGATGCTTGTCGCCTGCAACGACGAGGTCTTTGTCGTGGACCTCAATCCCTCGAAGACGATCATCGACTTCAGCGAAGACGGCGGGGCGGAAAGCGTCGCTTTCAATACCCCCGGATGGAGAATATCCACCCTTTACATGTACGGAGCCGGCTCGGACGACTATTACATCCTGGAAGACGGCAAGGAGCTCAACATCTGGCCTCCCTCACTTGAGGGCAACGGCACCCTTGTCATCAGAGAAGGCAAGCGTCTTGCCGCCACCGTCTCAAGACAAAGCCCGGGATGTCTGGAGCTCACAATGGGAGAGAACCTCTCGACAGGCAGAAGGATACTTACCATACTTGTATCGAACAACTTGTTCCAGAAGCAGATCCAGATATTCCAGCAAGGACGCCTTTGGACTCTTGATGATATTGAATGGGACAAGTCTACAGCAGTCTGCGAGACTTCCATCGAGTCGACTGGCGAGCCTCTGACCATAGACAACAAGGGCAGAGAAGATGTGGCCATGAAAGTGAACGTGTTTGAGAACTGCCGCACCACCGTCCAGTTTCTGGAACCAGCCCAGCCCGAGGGTGAATGTCCCAATTTCCCGGACCCCGATGCGCGGGTGGCTGTCCCGGCAGCCTTGGGAGAAGACGGGGCACTGATATTCAAAGGCATGCAGGCAGGCTACAACGGGATGGAGCAGCAGTTCACGGACGGCATGCCGAAGGTGGAGAAGGACATCGCATTCAAGCCCGGCAGGCACACATATCAGATACTCATCGAGTACAATGCGCTGACGGTAGGCTACACAGCCCATCTGCGCTCCGGCTCCCGCAATGCTGATATAAAAGGCACGCTCACAGTCAAGACCCCGACGGGAAAATGGTACGGAATATGGGAAGAGTAAGTATAAAATCGCTCGCTTCTGCCATCGTGATGATGGCGGGACTGCTGCCCCTTGCGGCCCAGGAAAACGGTGGCGATGAACTCACACACCGTGTGGGGATTGAGATGAAAGGTGCCTGGATCGCACCCTCGCACGGCTTTTTCCGTGGCGAGAACGGTGCCGGCAAAAAGCTCGACAAGAGCGGCTCGCTGCACCTGAAGTACTCGTTCCAGTTTCCCGGCTCCAGCCGCTACGGTGCCATGTATCCCACTGCTTACCAAGGAATAGGGGTGGCTTGGAACACGTTTTTCGACAAGGCGGAACTGGGTGTCCCGGCTGCCCTGTATGTGTTCCAGGGGGCGAGGATCGCTTCACTCGGGGAAAGGCTTTCCCTCGATGGTGAATGGAATTTCGGGGCATCATTCGGGTGGAAGCCCTATGACGAACAGCACAACTCTTTCAACAGGGTCGTGGGCTCCCGGGTCAACGCCTACATCGATGCGGCGCTGCTGCTGTCCTGGAGACCGCTGCCCGGTTTGACATTGAACGCCGGCGTGGACATCACCCATTTCTCCAACGGCAACACCACCCTCCCCAACTCCGGGGTCAACACCATCGGGGCAAGGATTGGAGCGATGTACAACGTGGCTCGCACCCCTATGAAGTCCATCAGGAAAGCGGCCGTGCAGGAGAGTTTCCGCCGGTTCACGCTTGAGACGGTATTCTACGGGGCGCTCCGTGCCAAAGGGCTTGAGTATGAGGGCAGCGGCTATCTGCTCGACGGCAGGTTCGCCGTGGCCGGGATCAACATCGCCCCGATGTACCGCTTCACGCGCTGCTTCCAGGCCGGGGTCTCCCTCGATGTCCAGTACGACGAAAGCGCCAACCTTTCCGGACACCTGGCCGGCATGGTGTCCGAGGGGACAGGTATGAGCCCGAGATTCTACCGTCCACCGCTAAGCGAGCAGGTCGCAGCAGGGCTGTCCCTGCGGGCGGAACTCGTGATGCCGATATTCACCATAGGGGTGGGCCTTGGACGCAACGTGCTGTACAAAGGCGAACTCGGGGTCTTCTACCAGATGGCTACCCTCAAGACCGATGTGGGCGGGAACGCCTTCCTGCAGATCGGCTACCGCCTCGACAACTTCCACGACCCGTCCAACCTGATGATCGGTCTCGGCTGGCGCTTCGGGGGACGGTAGACACGGCTGCGCTGCGGAGGCAGACTTTCTGCCGGAGGTTAGTTTGCTGCGTATGCAGGGAAAAGTCAGCCCGTGACGAAAATTTCGTCACCAACAAGATTGGCGCTTTAATAAATGCAGAAAATCGCACATACCAAGACGACATTCAACGAAATTTTCGTAACTTTGCAAAAAATTAATCGACTGAATATGCTTATAAGGATTGTTGCGACTAATTTCAAGTCCTACAAAGATGAAACGGAGTTCAATATGTTGCCATCCGCCAGCGTCCGCCGAAAAGATTGGCACATACATAAAACCGACAATAGCATCAATACACTCCGCACCGCTGTTATTTACGGGGCTAATGGGGCCGGGAAATCTTGCCTAATCAAGGCATTAGGGCGACTGCAGGATATGGTGGTACGAGGAAGTATTTCTCCTTCGTCTTCACGAGATGCGAATAAGTACAACAATCCGGATGTCCCTGTAAGTCTCGAGATTGAATTCAGCACCCGTAATGGACAATACTCTTATGGTATCTGCTATAAGGGCAATATCTGTGTTGAAGAGTGGCTTTATTCAACAATTGGCGCTCCTGTGCCAATCTTTGAACGTGTTTATGACGACACCGCAGACAAGTCGCACATCTCACTGACTCCAGAAAAAGGAGACGAGGCCAAGAACGAACTACTGACAACGTTGCTCGAAGACAACCTATTGAAAAAGAACGAGATTCTACTATCAAAGCACGATGTGATCAAGAACGCCCAAGTCACAGACGCGTATAAATGGATTGTGTCGAAACTAACTATTATCACCCCGGAAACTCATTCCACATCCATCTTCGATGATCGTTATTCCAATCCTACGTTCAAATCGCAAGCGGAACAGCTGATGGACGCTCTTGATTTAGGCATCAGCGAACTGACATTGATAGACGAAGACATCGAGTCATTCAAGCAAAGTATTACAGAATGGCCGGAACTTGCACAAGATATAGACAAGATAGTCAAAAGGCTGTCCAAACTTCCCGATGGAGAGCAGACAGCACTGATTGAGACTGGAACATTTACCGTCAGCATCAGGAAAGAGGGAAACAGGTATTTTGTGAGGCGTGTCAAGTCCGTGCATAATGTCAATGGCGCCCTTTACAATTTTGAGCTGAAAGAGGAATCCGATGGCACTCAGAGAATTTTCGATTTCGTTCCAATGCTGCAGGAGGTCAAAAGCAAAGATGAGACTTATGTGATTGACGAAATTGACAGGAGCTTACATCCATCTCTGGTAAGAGCCATTGTCTCTCGCATAGTATCAGACACCACTATGAAAGGTCAGTTGATATTTACGACACATGATGCCGGATTGCTTGACGGGAAATTGTTCCGAAATGACGAGATATGGTTCGCCGAAAAAGACAGAGAGTCGCAGGCCACTCATCTATACACATTGGATGAGTTCAAGCCACGGGCCGATCTGGATATCGAGAAAGGATATCTAAATGGACGCTTCGGCGCTATTCCGTTTCTGGCGAAATTAGATGAACTTAATTGGGAGTGATATGGGATTCAAGGCGAGAGGATACACAAGAGATGTCCCTCAAGAGAAGGTACGGGACTATTCTCTGTTCGCGATTGCGAGTGAGGGAACAGAGAGAGAACCGGAATATTTCAGGCCATTCGATGGTATTGACAGAATAAAGGTGGACATCATCGAGAACGGAAGAGAAGACGAAAATGACGGCAAAGAACACCGTCAGGGGTCGTCGCCGTCAAGCGTGCTCGCACGTGTAAATGAGTACATAAGCCAGAATCAGCTGAGTGCAGAGTTCGGTGATTCTTTGTGGTGTGTTATCGATGTGGACAAATGGCCGATGGAACAAATTGAAGAACTGCACTCTTTCTGCTGTCAAGAAGGCAACCGGCATCTTGTAATCAGCAATCCATGCATTGAGATATGGCTGCTATACCACAAGCTGCCTGATTTATCTCATTTGAATATAAAGAACGCACACGATGCAAAATGCGCCCTGCACGAAATCGAGAAAGGAGGATATTACTACATCAAATATCTTCCGTCAATGCTTGATGCAATAAAAAATGCCAAAGCAAACGACTCTCACCCTGATAAATATATGCCCAAACTATTGGAGACAAAGGTGTACCAGTTGGGACAAGCATTGTATGACCGCATGGGAACAGTGAGATTTAAAAAGTTCATAGCAAGTCTGCCTCAACTCGAACAGGATATTTTAAAGAATGGACAAAAGGCAAAGATGCGATAAATGTAACCGGAAAGGACATTTGCGGCACGGCGACTCTCCGATTCGGCTTTTCTGGGACCGAATTATGGATACCTTATAACTCGCCCGTTGCATCTTTGTACACTACCACACTCACACACCTCCGACACAAAAAAAGGCCTGACTGAAAACCACCAGTCAAGCCCCTTTTCCTAAAACACCTCACTGCCGTCTTCGCCGTAATTCCCGGCCTTCACCTCGAAGATCACCGACGGCTCCAGCACCTCCACCGTGTGCCAAACCCCGGGAGGCACCACGCAGCCGAAACGCCCGCCAACCGGGTCAAGTTCAATACGTTCAACCACACGCAACCGCCTGCCACGGACCACATCCTGCGCATCCATCCCCATTTCAAACCCATCCCCCAGCCGCTCCTCCTCATACAGAACCTCCACCAGCCTGCCGCACAGCAGCAACACATCCTCACTGCTCTGCGGATGCCTGTGAACCGGTACCTGAGTCCCGGGAAGCAAAGCGTTCAACATCCTCTGCACCCCCTCCTCCGGCGAATCCCTCAGATCCAGGTTCACGCGCCGGCGAGGACTCTCCGCCGCCCGGGCAAGCAGATCCGACAATAATTTCTCGTCAATCACCATTTTTCAAAGATGCAAGATATTCAGCGTGCAAATGATAGTACCGCTTCATAAACAACACGTATGCCACGCACAGCACAACCACCGCACCAGACAAATATAGCCAATGCGCTGAAACTGTATCCGGAATCAAGAAAATAAACCCAAGAGAGACCAGCAGTTGCAAAACCATATAGATTACCGAAACCAACGGATGGCTCATACCCAATTCGTTAGCCATCAACTGATACGCATGTTTGCGATGCGCCTGCCCGAGATTCTCATGAAGCATGATGCGGTGGCAGATAGTAAGACATCCGTCCACCCCGTACACCGCAAGCAGCACCAGCCAGGTCACATCCCCCGTCCGGGCAATCAGCATCCCGATGGCAAACAGCACGATAAACGCCATCCCTACGCTTCCCACATCCCCAGCAAAACACTTTGCCCTCCCACGCGGACGGAAATTGAATACAGAAAACACAAGCAGAGACAGCATCACCACCACGAGAAACGAAGGCTCGATGAAAGCCATAATCATCAACGGCACAATCACAGCAAGCGAATACCCGGCAGTGATACCATTGATCCCGTCCATGAAATTGTAAATGTTCGTAGCCCCCACGCAGACAATCAAGGCAATGACCACAAATACAATCTTCGCCCACAGACTCTCCCCAAATGCAAAAGTGCCATCCCCCGAAAGAAAAACCTGCCCGATCATCAGCCCCATCGCCACAAACTGCACTACAAGCCGCACCGAATCAGCGAAGATTCAGGACAGTGCAATAAATATTTGTGCATAACAAAAATATTGTCTACATTTACACTCCAATTTTTAGGGGACACTATGATTAGCATAGAGATTCCAGTATATCTTCAGACGAACCAGCTTGGTTACAATTTCATTTCCAAGTTGTACCATTCAGCTTCAAGTCAAGATGACAAGGATCTCATTATTAATTTTTCGAAGTGCCAGCAAGCAGATGGCAATATAGCTGCGGCATTAGGAGCTATATTAGACAAATTGCTTACAGAGGGATTCTCAATAAAATTGTCGAATCCAAGTGTTAAGCAGGTACGAAAAGTATTTTCAAGGAATCACTTTTTTCGTGCATGGGAATTAAAGACGCAAACAGAGGACAGAGAAAATTACATCGACTACAAAAGATTCGAGAGCAATGACTCAACAGCATTCAAGACTTACATTGATAATGGTCTGATACACAAGCAGAAATTCCCCAAACACACAGATTTAGCCGCTGGTTATATCATTGAGAGCATTTATGAAATTTACGCGAATGCGACAATGCATGGAAAAACCGATTTTGTATATTCGTGCGGCGAATATAAAGAAGACTCTCATATACTTGAAATGACAATTGTTGATTGTGGAGTAACTATACCACAAAATGTCAATAATTACCTACAATCCAACAATGGGCCACGATTATCTGACTGCGATGCTATAAAATGGGCTTTTGAAAAGGGGAACACAACAAAAGATATACCTGGAGGATTGGGATTGGCCATTCTAAAAGAATTCATAAAAATGAACAATGGTGCAATACAGATGATTTCCGGAAAAGGAATGATCGAGATACATGGAGACAATGTGGAACATTTTTTGCTTACTATGGAGTTTCCGGGCACTATTGTTAATATGAAGTTCAATTTTGACGACAATAAAAATTACTTCATGACAAGTGAAAGGAAAGACTATAATGCGAATGATTTACTATAGTAGAATATGAACAACACAATTAAATTGAACGATTTTATTTCTTGTCATAAAGGCATTACGCCAGACGATGGAGAGCCGATCTACAATGCCATTGTGGCTTCCCTAAAAGGAGGCACGCCTGTCGTTCTTGACTTTGACGGAGTAGAGATGATGACTACAGCATTCCTAAATGTTGTAATAGGAAATCTTTATAAAGACTACACTAGCGATAAACTCAAAACCATGCTGAGTTTTTCCAATTTACCAGCCCCGATAGCCATAAGAATAAAAAAAGTCACCGACAATGCTAAGCTTTTTTATAAGGATCAAGAGAACTACACAAAAATTATAGACACAGCCATCAATGAAAATAATTAAGGTGAAGCAGCATAGTCCAAACCAAAGTTTTGGATATCTATTTGATACAAATGTCTGGCTATATATCTATGGACCAGTGGCAGGTTCGTAACCGTCCCCGCACGCCCATGTTGACAAAGCAGCGCCAAGGCTGCGGGGTAT
>ERZ808242.402-NODE-402-length-32029-cov-17.076468_pt1 | contig 32029 bp, 23 predicted proteins | sample MGYA00521244_ERZ808242 | MGnify/ENA primary metagenome ERZ808242 (study PRJEB31516, sample SAMN03275573) | gut metagenome | biome: mammalia-associated habitat; material: feces | host: Papio cynocephalus | place: Kenya | collected 2012-07-27 ... | reverse complement strand
AGTACTCACTGGGCTTTCAGCCCGTCAATCGACAAAGTCGAGCGCAGCCCGTCAAACGACAAAGTCGAACACAGCCCGTCAAACGACAAAGTCGAGCGCAGCCCGTCAATCGACAAAGTCGAGCGCAGCCCGTCGAGCATCCGCCCAGGTCACTCCCACAGAAGATATTGTTCTCCCACGGATCCCACGTATTTACACGGATGCACATGACGCTCACGCATCCGTCCTCGCACCCGTCATTGTGCCGAGGTCACAACAAAGAGGTTCATTTCATGCACCTTTTCTCGCCATGGCAGAGCCGAAGCAAGCTTCACTCTGCTCATTTGGCTTAACGAAAAGGTTGTCTCTGTTTAGGTCCGTTGCTTACCTCCCATTGGTACAAAAGTTGTTCAACGTTGTAAAGGTTGTATTTGTTGTCTTAAAAATGACTCTTCCGGAATTTGGAGTGACGAGACCAGTGACTTGAATGTAAACCGATATAAACCGCTTACGCAGTAGAATTGCAAACTGGGTAAACCGCTCACGCAGTAGAACTGTAATCTGGCGAAACCGCACACGCAGTAGGACTGTAAACTGGTTAAACTGCTTCGCATGTCTCGTATGCCATTCCGTTTGAAGAGGGGGCTGAACAACAATGATTGCTCAGAAAATGACCGGAAATGGTGAAAAATAGCGGGAAAATGATTAACTTTGCAAGCAGAAACCATCTTGTGTGGTTTATTGTCATGCACCTTTTCTCGCCAGGGCAGAGCTGAAGCCAGCTTCGCTTTGCTCATCTGGCTGAACGTAAAGGAACGTATAAATAGAGCAATATAGTCTTCGATGTCTATCGATGCGTGTACCCGTGGAGAGCAGCTTGTCTCCATCAGCGCCGGTCTTGCAGTCGGTGCCCTCTTGTCTGTCTCATGTGAAATTGGTGTGATCATGAAGCCGTGGCGGGTGTCCACCCGTTATGCCCTGGCCGGCTTGTGATACAATTGCTTTTATGCCTGTCTCTTCTTTAGAAACCACACTTGCCGATAGCCCGCACTGGTATGTGCTGCGCACCACTTACGGACAAGAAAAGAAAGCCTACGACTATCTGTCCGCCCGCCAGGTGGAGGCGTTCCTCCCCACGGAGAAGGTGTGCCGCGTCATACACGACAAGCGCAAGCTGGTGGAGCGATCGTTGCTGCCCAATATCCTGTTTGCCCATGGCACCGAAGAGCAGTTGAAGACCTTTGTCTACGACAACGTGAACCTCCCTTTCCTGCGATTCTATTACCGCTACCGGCATACGGACGGCTGCCTGCAGAAAGAACCCCTCATCGTGCCCGACGCCCAGATGTCCACCTTCCGCATCATCTGCGAGGCGCGCAGTGCCGACGCCATCGTGGCGCGGCGCGCCATACCCCGTTTTCAGCGGGGCGAGCTGGCGCGTGTGGTGGAAGGCAAGTTTCGCGGCGTGGTGGGCCGTGTGGTGCGATACAAGGCCCAGCAGCGCGTGGGCATTGTCATCGACGGGCTGCTCACGGTGGCCACCGCCTACATTCCCGATGCCTTTCTGGAACGGGTGACGGAAAACGCTGGAACGGACAACCGGTAACATCAGTAATGCAAAACACATAATATGACTATGATATCTGCGAGAATCACACACACACACACACTGTGGCGTGCCGTCGTGGTGTGCCTGGCATGCCTGTGCCTGGCAGCCTGCTCCACGCCGAAGGACATCGCCTACTTCCAGGATGCCGAGGCGCTCAACGGCATGGCCCTGCAGGCCGAACAGCAGTTTCGGTTGCGCCCGGAGGACAAGATCAACATCGTGGTGAACAGTTCCAACCCGATGCTGGAGCAGCAGTTCACGCTGACAACGCCCAACCCCAACTATGCGCTCGGAGCCACCGTGTCCACCAAGACAGCCAACAGCCGCAACGGCAGCTACACCCAGACCATCGCCTACACCGTCGACGAGCAGGGCACCATCGACTTCCCGGTGCTCGGCAAGATCTCAGTGGGCGGCAAGACGCGCAAGGAGGTGGCGCAGTACATACAAGACCGCCTCATCGCGCGCGAGCTGGTGAGCGACCCCATTGTCACCGTGGAATACGTGAACATGGGCGTGAACGTGCTCGGCGAAGTGGCAAAGCCCGGACACATCGACATCAGCAAGGACCACTTCACCCTTATCGACGCACTGTCTTACGCCGGTGACATGACCATCACCGGCAACCGCAAGAACGTGATGGTGACACGACAGGTCGACGGCGCCAACCAGGTGTACACCGTCGACATGACCAACATGCAGCAGGTGCTCAACTCGCCCGTGTACTATCTGCAGCAGAACGACCTCGTGTACGTGGCGCCCAACAACAAGCGCAAGCGCGAGGCCAATGCCACGGGCAACACGTTCAACACGCCGGCAGTGTGGATCTCGATAGCGTCGCTGCTCACCACCATCACCGCCTTGATCATCAAATAAAGAAATGGAAAGCAACAATACTACAGTCCGCCGGCAGGCGGACGACTTCATCACCATCACCGACCTCTGGCACATCTGCCTCGCCCACTGGACCTGGTTTGTGGTGTCGCTCATCATCTGCATAGCCCTTGCAAGCCTGTATCTCGCCTCGACGCCCGACAGGTATACCCGCGAGATGGCTGTGCTCGTGAAGCAGGACACGCAGGGCAAGAGTGCCGGCAAGGCCAGCAATGGCGACAACAGCGACTTCAACGACATCGGACTGGTGCAGCAGCCCGTCAACGTGGTGAACGTGCAACGCCAACTGGTGTCGCTCGACGTGCTCACCGAGGTGGCGCGCCGCGTGCTGCATCCCAAGAGCGAGCGTGAGGCGCTGCGAATGGCCGAGAGCATGAAGGCCAACCTGAAAGCCGAGATCGACGATGACAAGTCGACCATCATCAATGTCAAATATGCGGGGCTCTCGCCCGAGGAGACGGAGACCGTGCTGCGCACCATCGTCAGCGTGTACGACGAGAAGTGGGTGGCCGACAAGAGGCAGATGACCCTCAGCACCAGCCGGTTTATCGAGGCGAGGCTGCGCCTGCTCGAGCGCGACCTCGGCAATGTGGACGACAGCATATCCAAGTTTAAGACGCACAACAAGATCACCGACCTCGACCGCGTGAGCGACATGTATCTGCAGCAGCAGAGCCAGTCGGACGCCGAGATACTGCGCCTCACCAGCCAGCGCTCCATGGCACACTACATTCTCGACATCCTGAAGGACAAGGGAGCACGCCACCAGCTGCTGCCCACCAACTCGGGACTGGACAACCAGATGGCCGAGACACAGATCAGCCAGTACAACACCATGTTGCTGCAACTGAAGAACAACCTTGCGGGCACCTCGTCGCAAAACCCGCTCATCATCAAGCAGGAGGCTGAGCTCGACGACGTGCGCCGCAATATCCTCTCCACCATCGCCAACCAGATCAAGACGCTCGACATACAGCTGCAGGCCATGCAGGGCTACAGTGGCGAGGCCAGCTCCAAGATATCGTCAAACCCCAGCCAGGCCAAGCATCTCGTGAGCGTGGAGCGCGAGCAGAAGGTGAAGGAGAGCCTCTATCTCTACCTGTTGCAGAAGAAGGAGGAGAACGATATCAGCATGACCTACACCGCCGTCAACACGCAGGTGATCGACATGCCCCATGGCAGCGACACGCCGACGTCGCCCAACAAGCGCCTCACGCTGTTTGCAGCCGTGCTGCTGGCCCTGCTGGTGCCTACCGTCATCCTCTTCACACGCGAGTCGCTCGACAACACCATACGCGACAAGCAGGACGTGGAGCACAACACGACCCTGTCGCTCATCGGTGACATCCCTCTCTACGTCAAGCAAGGAAACGGCATCATCCGAAAGCTCTCGCACAAGATGAGCCGTGGCGGCCTTGTCGTGGAGGAGGGCAAGCAGGACATCGTCAACGAGGCCTTCCGCATGCTGCGCACCAACATCGAGTTTATGACGCCCCGGCGGGGCGAGAACAACGTCTACGTCGTCACCTCTTTATATGAGGGGTCGGGAAAGACCTTCGTGGCGGCCAACCTCGCGCTCACCCTTGCCTTGACAGGCAAGCGCGTGCTCTTCATCGACGGTGACCTGCGCCACGCCTCGGCCTCACACCTGTTTCGCACGTCGACGGCGGGCCTGGCCGACTATCTCGGCGACAAGCAGAACGACCTCACCAAGCTCGTACAGCAGAGCGACCAGCAGCCATCGCTCGACATCATGCCCGTAGGAACCATACCGCCCAACCCCACGGAGCTGCTCTCGGGCGACCGCCTCGAAGGGCTCGTCGAGCAGGTGCGCACCAGCTACGACTTCATCCTCATCGACTGTCCTCCCACCGGGACCCTGGCCGACGCGGGACTGATCGAGCGCTTTGCCGACCGTACGCTCTTTATCATCCGTGCCGGACTGTTTGAGCGCCGGCGCCTGGAGGACATCGAGCTCTATGCGGAGACAGAGCGCTACAAGCATGTGTCGCTGGTGCTCAACGCCACCAAGGGCGGAGGACGGTACGGCTACCGCTATGGCTATCATTACGGCTATCATTACGGCTACGGCAAGAAAAAGGGCTTTCTGGGGAAATAGGCAACTGAAACGAATGAATATCGCCGACACACGCATCGCGCACAACACCCTGTATATGTATATACGGCTCATCGCCACCATGGTGATCGGACTGTATGTGTCGCGCTTGGCCATCGCCCTGCTGGGTGTGTCAGACTACGGACTGTTCTCCGTCGTGGGCGGCGTGCTGGCCATGTTCACGTTCATCAGCAGTTCGCTCGCCTCGGCCACGAGCCGCTTCTTCAACATTGAGATGGGCAAGGAGGGAGGCGACGTGAACGCCTCGTTCAACATCAACCTGGTGCTGCACTGCGCGGTGGCTGCCCTCGTGTTGCTGCTGGCCGAGACCATCGGCCTGTGGTACGTATGCCGGCATCTCAACGTGGAGCCGGGCAAGCTCGACGATGCCGTGTTCGTCTATCAGGTGAGCATACTGACAGCTTGCCTCGGCATCGTCAACACGCCCTACCAGAGCCTGCTCACCGCCCATGAGCAGTTTGGCTTCCTGGCCCTGGTCGACATCGCCAACGCGCTGCTGCGGCTCGCCTGTGTGCTCGGGCTCACGCTGCTGCCCGAAGCGGGAGTGCGCCTGTACAGCCTCATCTTCGCCCTGACCACTGCCACCTCGTTCGTGGCCTACCACTATAGGGCTTTCCGTGGATGGCGCGACACCATCAGGCCCCGGTTTGTAGGGGGATGGGGTCGCTACCGCGAGGTGCTGGTGTTCAACAACTGGAACCTCCTTGCCACCATGGCTTACATGGCCAACTCGTCGGGGGTGGACCTGCTGTTCAACGCCTTCTTCGGCACACCGATGAACGGAGCGTTTGCCGTGAGCAAAACGGTGAAGACAAGCATCATGAACTTCACCGGCAACTTCGACACTGCCTCAGCGCCGCAGATCGTGCAATCGTACGCCGCCGGCGACCGCGAGCGCTACACGTACCTCTGCCACAAGCTTGGCCGCATCAACATCCTCATGTTTGAACTGCTATGCTTCCCGCTACTCGTGGAACTTCATTTCGTCTTGCACCTGTGGCTCGGCAAGGTTCCGGCCGGTGCCTACGAGCTGACTTTCCTCGCCATCATTCAGGGCGGCGTGGCCCTCACGGCCGGAGGAATATACAATCTCATCAACGCCACGGGCCGCATCAAGTGGTTCAAGATCAACGTGAGCTTCTTCTTCCTCGTCTGCCTGCCCCTGGGCTACTGGATGTTCAGCCTTGGCATGCCCTATTACGCCATCGTGCTGCTGCTCATTGCCGCCGACATCGTGCAGCGTGCCATACAGCTCATGCTCATGCACCGGCTGCTCGGTTTCGACTCGCTGCAGTATGTGCGCAAGGCATATCTGCGACCGGCCGTGATAGCCGCCGTCATGACTCTCTTGATATACGTCCGCGCTCAGTTCACCGTCGACGCTGCTGCATTGCGTCTGCTCGCAATTGCCACGACAGCAGCGCTTACAGCCATTCTCGTATACCACGTGGGACTAACAGGCGGAGAGCGCAAGGCGGTGCGCGAGAAGATGGCCCTGACAAGAAAGTTGCGGTAAGAATGCGCATACTGTTCATCACTCATGCCAACGGCATGGACGGAGCCAACAGAAGTCTGCTTCAGCTCGTAACGGAGCTGCACCGTAACCACGGCGTGGAGCCAGTGGTGGTGTGCCCGCGTGACCGGCTCTCGCACGTCATGGCCGAAGCCTTCGGCAGGGAGAACATAGCGTGCTTGCCTGTGCCGCTGGTGAGGTTCAAGCTGGAAGGGCACAGGTCGATAGTGGCAAAGTGCATGCTTGCCGCCTCGTTTCTCTTACACAACCTTTATCTCATCTATGCGTTGAGAAATGTAAAGTTCGACTTGGTTCACTCCAATAGTAGCGTGATAGACATGGGTGCGTACCTCGCCATGTGGAGAGGTGTGCCACACGTGTGGCACCTGCGCGAGTTCGGGTACGAGGATTTCCGCATGATGTCGGTATTCGGCAAGCGTTACGAGCGGTGGGTATACGGGAAATGCCGCATAGCCATAGCCATATCCAAAGCCATCGAGCAGAAGTTTAAGCCACTGTTTGGCGACCGTCTGCGACTGGTGTACAACGGTGTCGTTCCTAAGGATGACTCGTTGTCGGCAACCCATGCGAACGGTGTGCCTGCCTTCTGCATCGTGGGCCGCCTTGAGCCTAACAAGAACCAGATGGAGGTGCTGGAGGCTTGCCGGCTGCTGAAGCAGGAAACAGAGCATCCATTCAGTCTGTTGGTTATTGGTGCAGGCGGCAATACTGCCTATACAGAAGAGCTGAAGCAATATGCAGCAGACAACGGCTTGGGAAACAATGTTGTGTTTATGGGCTATCGCAGCGACGTGCCCGAGGTGCTCAGCCGTTGCGACGTGGGAATAACGGCATCTACCAACGAGGCTTTCGGACGTGTCACCGTGGAGTATATGATGCAGAACCTTGCCGTCATTGCTACTGACACGGGGGCCAATCCCGAGATCGTCAGCGACGGCGATACCGGACTGCTTTACCGCTTGGGCGACGCGCGGCAGCTGGCCGACAAGATGCTTGCGCTTTTGGGTGACCGCGCCTTGCTGCTACGCCTCGCCGCCAACGGCAAGCGGCATGCGTTGAAGGGCTTCTCTTCGGTGAAGAACTCCGACCGCATTTACAATCTTTACACCACATTGGTAAAGAAATAATCAAGGTTCCCGCTCTTGGAACAAACCATATAGGATAAACGATGAGCAACGACATACGCGCCATAGCCTTCTACCTTCCGCAGTTCTATCCCACACCCGAGAACGACCGGTGGTGGGAGCCGGGCTTCACCGAGTGGACCAACGTGGCGAGTGCCAAGCCTTTCTTCAAGGGGCACTACCAGCCGAAGCTGCCTCGTGACCTGGGATTCTATGACCTGCGCGTGCCCGAGACGCGCAAGCGGCAGGCCGAGCTGGCACGCGAGGCTGGCATAGAGGGTTTCTGCTACTGGCACTACTGGTTTGGCGGCGGCAAGCGGCTGCTCTCTGGGGTGTTTGATGACGTGGTGAAGAGCGGCAAGCCTGACTTCCCGTTCTGCCTGTGCTGGGCCAACCACTCATGGTATGCCAAGACATGGAAGCCTGACGCACCCAACAGGTTGCTCATGGAGCAGACTTATCCCGGCGTAGACGATTACAAGGCCCATTTCATGGCCATGCTGCCGGCGTTCAGGGACAAGCGGTATATGAAGGTCGACGGGCGGCTGCTCTTCGGGGTGTTCATCGGGTCGGACATTCCCGATTGCCAAGTGTTTTTTGATACTTGGAACCGGCTGGCGGCAGAGCACGGCTTGCCGGGCTTCCACTTCTTCTCGCTCGCCCAAGGACAGGAGCGCATCGACAAGCTGAGGGGGTTGGGCTTCGACCGTATCGTGACCGACGCGTATAGCGATGTCATTAAGGAAGACCCGCTCTTCATACGCAAGTTGCGCCGCCTGCTCCACCGCCCCACTGTTGTGGCTTACTCACACTATGCCGGAAAGGCGCTGGAGTTCTTCAACCGCAACAGTACATGTACACCCTGCATCGCCCCCAACTTCGACCATACGCCGCGAAGCGGGTTCCGCGGACACCTGCTGCAAGGCAGCACACCCGGAAAATGGGGCAAGCTGTGCCGCATGACCAGGGACTATATCCTGCACAACGATGCCATTGATGACCTGCTCTTCATCAAGTCGTGGAACGAGTGGGGGGAGGGCAACTACCTTGAGCCCGACCGACGCTGGGGAAAAGCATACATTGAAGAAACTGCCCGAGTGCTTGTTGCGGAAAAAGTAAAAGACAAATGATGTTATGATGAAGTTTCCTAAGGTCTCCGTCGTCACCGTCACCTACAATTGTGTGGACTTGGTGGAGAGCACCCTGCGCAATGTGCTCAAGCAGACTTATCCCAATCTTGAGTATATCGTCATTGACGGCAACAGCACCGACGGCACGCGCCAGGTGATAGAACGCTATGCCGACCGTCTGGCCTACTGGGTGTCGGAACCCGACAGCGGCATCTATGACGCGATGAACAAAGGCATCCGTGCCGCAACGGGCGAATGGGTGATTTTCATGAATGCAGGCCACTATTTCTTCCGACCCACTACGGTGGAAGAGGTGTTCGGATGGTATGACGACAGGGGAGAGACATTGATTGCAGGCGGAATACGTTGTTTCGTCAAGGAAGGATATTTCGACAGTATGCCGGAGGTTCCAGGCAAGGAAATATGGGATTGGAGGATGTTTAGGCATCAAGCCACCTTCATCAGGCTGTCCGTACACAAGGAAAACCTGTTTGCCCTGAATCTGAAAATCGTGGCCGACTACCATTTCTTCATGAAGATGATGCTCGCCAACGCTCCGTGCGTCATCTACGACGGCATCGTGGCATTGTATAGAAATGAGGACGGTGTATCTACAAGTTATGAAAACTTCACGAAAATGTGGGATGAAAGGCTCAAGGTGATGCAAATGTTGGGCGCATCGGAAAAGGAAATACGGAAAAAGAGACGCCAAAGGCGCGAGATAAAGGTGCGGAGATGGCTGCTGGTTGTGGTAAGAACCATCTTCCCCTTCATTTACCGACCGTACCATCTGCGCATGTACATACGGCAACCGCTGGAAGAGACGCTGAAAGATGCATAGGCTGTGCGCTGATGCCTATTGCAAAAAGGTATAGTATGATGCAAGACAACACTTCACGACAAGCGAAAGTGTCTGTTATCGTTCCGCTATTCAATGCGGAGCCATACATAGAACGGTGCCTATGCTCCATCGTCAGCCAAAGTCACCACAACCTGGAGGTGATTGTGGTTGATGACGCAAGCACGGATGCGTCGGTGGCACTTGTCAAACAATTCATGACAAGACATCCTGGCGTGCGCCTCATACAGCACAGCACGAACCAAGGCTCCATGTTGTCGCGCCGTGACGGATTCGAGGCTGCTACGGGAGATTTCATGATGTTTGTCGACGCTGATGACACATTGCCTGATGATGCTGTCGAGCGACTGGTCAACATTGAAAAAGATACCGGTGCGGATATCATTGTCGGCACAATTGAAAAAACATACGTTGACGGACACAAGGAAAGTATTGCCAGTGAAATAAAAGACGATGCCACTGCAAAAGACATCGTAAAGGCCCTCTTGACCCAAAAGCTCAAAAACAGCTTGTGTGGCAAACTATACAAGGCAGACATGTTTCGCGACCACAATCTTCTGAATTTTGAAAGGATGACTGTCTCGGAAGACGGTTGCTTGTTTTACCAGTTGGCAAAGCTCGCAAATAAAATTGTGACAAGAAACGAAATAGCTTATTGCTATCACGAAAACAAGAACTCTTCGTCACATCGCGTGTACGGAATGAAGCAAGTGGAAAACATCATTGTTGCCAACAAGGTCATGTACGGCATCTGCAAAGGATATCCGGATTGCGAGGCTGAATTGCAATATAAGATGTCAAGAGCTATCTTTCCACTTTACGCAGAGCGTGTGTCAAACAGGGAAATAAGGAAGCTCCTGAATAAGTATGACTTAACCCGATATGGCCAGATAAGCTATGTCGCCCGTTTCTTTACATTTGCCGATTACTGGTTTATGGTCAAACGGTTTATAAGGGTCAGATTACCACTGAAAAAATAAAATCATCAAGTCCATGCCAATCTCTTTCAAGAGATATATACTGTTGTTCCCGTTGTTCTTTTTGCTGTTCTATGTGGAAAGCATCAAGATTGGCGGCATCGTGGTTTCGCAATTGTGGAAGATTCCATTGGCCTTATACATGCTCTATTATGTGTTTCAGCATAGGCACTTGTCAACTCCGACCTGGGCGCAAGCGCAATATTGGCAGTCGTTGAAGTGGGTGTTCACCGGAGGCTATGTCACACAGTTTATGGTCAACCTCCAGGCATGCATAAAGTTTCTGTTCCTTCCCCTGCTTTTCAATTTCATAAGAAACAAAGACTGGAATGTAGAGCAAATCAGAGCCATCCTGCTTACAACCGTGCATTATTTTGTGTTGACCAACATTCCTTTCCTGTTCTTTGGCTTCAAGGGTATCTCGCATGGACATGACTATGGCACGTATGTGGCTTACTCCGGCATTTTCCAGAACCAGCATGCCATGTCCGTGATAATGGCCATCTGCATGATCGTGATATTGTCGTATATGCAAAAGCGATATATCGTGGGACGCTGGAACAAGATGTACAATGTGTTTCTGATGTGCGTGGCGGCATACGCCATGTACTTGGGCTTTGCAAGAACTGGCTGGCTGATGTGCCTGTTGGCCGTCATCGTTGTGTTTTGGCCTAAAGACATGACTGTCAGACAATGGATAGCAATGGCAACGGTGGGCGTCGTCTTGATGGGCAGTTTAAGCTACCTGATGGCCACCGACACCTTGTTCTACGACCGTGTTGTGGGCAACAACATTACAACCCACGAGCACATGAATGTCACATCCGGGCGTACGGAATATACCGCGGCGGCACTTGAACGCTTTGTCAATGGAAATCCAACAGAATGGATCATGGGTGTATCAACAGAAAATATTTATGACGCCATTTTCTTAAAGACAGGTATGAGAGTAGGCGCCCATAACGGATTTGTAGACATGTTGACAAGAAACGGGATAGTGGGACTGGGACTGATGCTGGTCTTTCTTGTCTCATTGTTGCTGTTCATACGGAAACGCAACCAATGCGATTCTTACAGAATGGCACTGGCCATGTGGGTAATGATGTTGTCATTCCAAATAACACAAGGAGGCGTGATGTTCCACACCGACTTGTTGTATGCATTGGTTCTTTGTTTACTTGAGAAGGAATACGGGTTATTAACAGACAAACAGACACAGGATGTTGCCATTTAAAGATCGCATCAGATTATGGGCCATCAGGCTAAGGTATTGTTAACAGACAAAGGTCAGACACATGGACATTGACAAGTCGGCCTTGGTGTCGTTTGGCACAAAACTTGACAAGGTCAATCCGCGAGGAATACACATAGGCGCGGAAACTTACATTGCATCCGGAACAAGAATCCTGACACACGATTACTGCATGAAACGTCATGCCGATACATATATAGGAAGACGTTGTTTTATAGGTGCTGATGTCATTGTGCTGGGAGGGGTGCGCGTCGGTGACGAAGTGATCGTGGGCGCCGGTGCGGTGGTCACCAAAGACGTTCCGTCAAACTGTGTGGTCGCAGGAAATCCCGCGCGGATTATACGCCAGGGAATAAGCACCGGTAAATACGGACAATTAAAAAAACAACTGTCGCAATGAAGGTCTTGATTGTTACGCCGTCCCCAAAACTAACGGGTGGCGTTACCTTTTATTATAAAGGCCTGGATGCATACTGGAGCAACGACGTGACGTATGTCACCTACGGACGCCGGCCCAATATGCCTGCTCTGATCTGTGTCGTCCCTGATTTGATGGTATACATCTGCAAGTTGTTGTTTGGCCGTCCTGATGTGGTGATCGTAAACCCGTCTTTTCGCCCCTACCAGCTGAAACGGGATGGATTATATCTTCTGTTGGCTCGCTTGATGGGAAAGAAAGTGGTCAGTCTGTTTCACGGGTGGGACCGGACTTATAGCCGGCGAATGGAACTGAGGCCAAGCCGCTATGTCGGATGGTTCAACAAAAGCGCATTTATATATGTGTTGTGCTCCGACTTCAAGAAGGCTCTTCTGCGTATGGGCATCCACGCGCCGATACTGCTCGCCACTACCGAGGTGCGCGACAGCTTGGTGGAGGACTACGACAATACGCAAAGAACCGGCGAGATCCGCAATTTGCTCTTCTTGGCGCGCATCGACAAACGCAAAGGAATATACGAGACGATAGAGACGTTTGCCTTGCTGAAGCGAAAGTATCCTTGTCTGACCCTTAACATTTGTGGCGACAGCGATGACAGGCAATTTGTGCAAGACGTAAAGGATTTTGTGGCAACGAAAAATATCAAGGACATTGTCTTTCACGGGGCTGTGTACGGCCAGGAAAAGATACAGGCGTTCAAGGACAACGACTTGTACATTCTGCCTACCTATGAGGAAGGCATGGCAACATCGCAGCTGGAGGCAATGGCATTCGGACTGCCGGTAATCTCAAGACCGGAAGGCGGAATCAAAGACCATTTTGAGAACGAAGCAATGGGATATCTCATCGACTCGCTTGACCCCCATGTGTATGCCGACAAAATTGGCTTCTTGATAGACCACCCTGATGTCTGCAAACGTATGGGAAACAACGCTTTTCAATATGCACACGCACATTTCCTCGCCAGTAGCGTGGCCAGAAAGTTTGAGACGGATATAAACAAATATTGCCATGAGAAATAGAGTCGTCAATGTATATCCCTATTTCAGAAACCAAGGAGGTGCGCAGAATGTCGTGCTGCAACTGGCCGAAAACTTAAATGCAGACTTTCCGACAGTCCTCATCTCCTCTCCAGCCAAAGATGTGCCTGACGGGTATCGCAACAGAGCAGAGTACAAGCGGTTGTCACTTGCGACTGTCAGAAGGCTTGCCGACGGCAGCACCGTATTCATATCTCACCACCGCAAGACAACGCTCATTCTGATTCTGTATCAAATACTGTTGCTCAGGAAATTGCCGGTCATCCATGTGGCACACAGTACGTTTGCAAACCTAAGATGGATCACTCTGTTTCCCAGGAAATGTGTAGCCATATCGCAAACAGTAAAGCACAATATGATAGACTACTTCAAGGTTCCCGAAAAGAATATCACGGTCATCTATAATGGCGTAAGAGACTTGGCAAGCAGAGAAATACTCTCGGTGCAAGACGTTGGGCAGATCAACATCCTGTTTGCAGGGAGATTATGCAAGTTGAAGCGCCAAGTGCTCATGGCAGAGTATTTGCAAGACAAGTTGCCACCGCATATGCATCTTTTCTTTGCTGGGGAAGGCGAAGACAAAGAGGCTCTCGTCAAAGCAATTGGCGACAACAAGCAGATGCATTATTTAGGTCAGATCGATATCAGGAAGGAAATAGGCAAATTCCATTACACCATGTTGTTTTCCGAGAAGGAGGGGCTCCCTTTGACTTTGTTGGAAAGTTGCATGTACGGCCGTCCGATGCTGACAAATGACATTCCTGCTGCAATAGAGATAAACAAGAACGGCAAGACGGGATTTGTGTACAGAAGCATCAAGGCTTTTGCCGACGCACTCGGCAAGTTGCCTTTTCCTGGAACTGCCGAATACAAAGCGCTGTCTGAGAACGCAAGAAAGGAGTATGAAGACAGATTTCGGGAGGAAACAATGATAGAGAAATATAAAACGCTAATGCTTCAGTTGCAATGAACAAGAAGGTCAACATCAAGGGAATAGAACTGTACCCTTTCACATCACGACGGCAGATTGCCGACTATGCCTCTGCTCATCCCGGCATACTCGTGGCGGTCAACGCCGAGAAGATATTGAACCAGACCGCCGAGACCCGACAGATCATCAACAGCAACATAGGCTACTGCGATGGGGCGGGGCCGCTGATGCTTTTGCGCAACCTCGGCTATAATGACGCCGTCAAGGTGGCGGGATGCGAGTTGTGGCTGTCGCTTGTGGAGCAGTTCCACGAGGACAAGACGTTCTACCTTGTTGGCGGCAAGCAGGAGGTGATAGAGCAGACGGTCGAGAAGTTGCGCGGCATGTATCCCGACATCCGCATCATAGGATACCGCAACGGCTATCTGTCTTCTTCCGAAGAGGAAGAGGCACTGGTCGACGACATCGCCGAGAAGAAACCTGATGTGGTGTTCGTGGCGATGGGATCGCCCAAGCAGGAACTGCTCATGCAGAAGATGCTGGCGCGTCACAAGGCCATCTACCAGGGACTGGGTGGCAGCTTCGATGTGTTCACGGGGCACGTGAAGCGAGCCCCCAAGTGGTGGGTCGACCACAATGTGGAATGGCTCTACCGTCTCATCCACCAGCCCAGCCGCATCAAGCGCCAGGTGAAGCTTGTCAGGTTTGCCTGGTGGGTGGCTGCAGGGAAAATGAAAGATGCCAAGAGGTAACCTTCCGTGAGTTGTGTCTTTTGAGGCGGCAAATGACTGAGCCCGCTGCAAATAAATCTACAGGATAATCAGTTTATAACACATAATTTTTCTTTTTTGAATCACTATGGTCAATGTAATAGGATTAGGGTATATTGGCTTGCCGACAGCCTTGATGCTATCCACTCATGGCGTTGAGGTCGTAGGCACCGACTGCAATGGGCAGCTGGTGAAAGAAATGAATGCTGGTCATGCTACCTTCAAGGAGAAGGGGCTTGATGACTTGTTTGAAAAAGCCGTGGACTGCGGCATCTTGTTTACAACACAATACCAGTCGGCCGACACCTATATCGTGTCGGTGCCGACACCTTACGACAAGTATTCGAAATGCGTTGATGCACAATTTGTGGTTGGCGCCCTGCGCAGGGTGCTTGATGTCTGTCCGATAGGGGCCACCATCATCGTCGAGTCGACGGTTAGTCCCGGCACCATCGACAGGGCCGTGCGCCCGCTCCTGGCGGAGCATCATTACAAATTGGGCAAGGATGTCAACCTCGTGCATGCGCCCGAACGCATCTTGCCGGGCAATATGTTGTATGAGATGGTGCACAACAACCGTACCATCGGTGCCGACAGCCCGGAAGTGGCGCAGCGTGTGAAGGCGCTTTATGCTTCCTTCTGCCAAGGCGAGATAACGACCACCGACATACGTACAGCCGAGATGACGAAGGTCGTGGAGAACACCTACCGGGCCGTCAACATCGCTTTCGCCAACGAACTGTCGCGCATCTGCCATCACGTCGGCTTGGATGTCAACGAGATCGTACGCATCTGCAACAAGCACCCGCGTGTGAACATCATGAATCCGGGACCTGGCGTTGGCGGTCACTGCATATCTGTGGACCCCTGGTTTCTGGTGGGCGACTATCCGCAACTCACCAAGATGATTGGCGCGAGCCTTGAGGTGAACGCCTCGCAACCCGAATACGTCATGCGGCGCATACGCGAGATAATGGACGAGACAGACATTGCCGACTGCTCGCGCGTAGGGCTCTATGGCATGACATACAAGGAGGATGTCGACGACTTCCGCGATTCGCCTACGTTGCAGATGCTCGATCTGCAGCGACGACACCTTGCGGCACCGCTGAAATGTTACGATCCTTTTCTTGAGAATCACCGGTTGGCCGAAAGCCAATACGGAGACTTCGACCGTTTCCTGAACGATGTCGACATGGTCGTCATCATGGTGAAGCATAAGCACATACAAAACCATTGGGACAAGCTCAAGGGCAAGGTGGTGCTCGACTGCCACAACATCTGCCCTCTGCCTAACTCCTTCCGCTTATGAAGAAAGTGATGCTCGTCTTCGGCACAAGGCCTGAAGCCATCAAGATGGCACCACTGGTGAAGGCCTTCCAGAACGACTCCGAACACTTCGAGACGATAGTCTGCGTGACCGGCCAACACCGTGAGATGCTCGACCAAGTGCTCGGCATCTTCGGCATCCGTCCGCAATATGACCTCGACATCATGCGTCAGGGACAGGACCTTTACGACGTGACGGCTAAGGTGCTGCTCAAGATGCGCGATGTGCTGCAAGAGGCTCATCCTGACATCGTGCTTGTGCATGGTGACACTACCACGTCGATGGCCGCCGCCATGGCTGCCTTCTATCAGCAGATAGCCGTGGGGCACGTCGAGGCGGGGCTGCGGACGCATGACATCTATTCGCCTTGGCCCGAAGAGGTGAACAGGCAGATCACCTCGCGCATTGCCACCTACAACTTCGCGCCTACTCCACTGAGCCGGCAGAACCTCCTGCATGACGGCATTCCCGAAAGCAGAATCACGGTGACTGGCAATACGGTCATCGATGCGCTGCACATGACGCTTGACCGGCTTGGCGGCGGCACCGCAAACCATACCGGCAGGCGTACCGTGCTGATAACCGGACACCGTAGGGAAAACTTCGGAGAAGGATTCTTTCATATCTTCAATGCCATCAAGTGCCTGGCGGAGAAATATCCAGATGTCGATTTCATCTATCCCGTACACCCCAACCCTCACGTCAGGGAAGCTATCAGGAAGGTGTTCGGCATTGTTGATCTCAAAGACAATAGCATTGACAACCTTCATTTCATTGAGCCACTTGAATATACGGAGTTTGTAAGGCTCATGGACAATTCTACCATAATCCTTACCGACAGTGGCGGAATCCAGGAAGAGGCCCCGGCACTCGGCAAGCCGGTGCTTGTCATGCGCAATACGACAGAAAGGCCGGAGGCCGTGGAGGCCGGTACGGTGAGACTGGTCGGCACCGACCGCGAGACCATCATCCGCGAGGTGTCGCGCCTGCTCGACGACAGCCGTGCGTACAGCAGGATGAGCCATGCCGTCAATCCGTATGGCGACGGAAGGGCATGCGAAAGGATATTGCAAGTACTGAGAAAATAGAAACACACGGACAACAACGTTTATATATAATAAAAGGAATGAGACATACCTCTATGCGGTTTTTGTTACTTATACTGCTCTGCGGATGCTTTGCGCAGCAATTGTCGGCCATCGAGTCTGACAAGCCACGGCGTGATGGCACTGACCCGCTGTACATACAGTTGTTTGGCGGCATCAACAAGTCGGCCAACGAAAATCTGCCGTGGACTGAATTCTCGCGCTATCCATGGGCGGGCGGTGCGTTTGTCGCGTTAGGCAAGGAGACGTCGCCCCTGTGGGGATGGCGTGCCGCCGTCAGGTTCAATCGCAACAAGAGCCGCAACGTGCAGAAGTGTGAGGCGGGTGACACATGGGGATGGAACAGCCTCGGGCTTTTCGGTGATGTCACTTTCGACCTGACCGATGCCGTAGGCCGCAAGCCTTACGCCAACCGCGTCTTCAACCTCAAGGCTTTTGCCGGCATTGGAGCTGCCTATACGTTCGGCTTCGACAATGTGCCTTTGTCTTACACAGACAAATACTCGAGCGAGAGCCATCTGTTGCCTGCGGCTCGCGTCGGTTTGACGGCTACTTGGAACATCGCCGGCAACTGGCGGTTGGGAGCAGAACTGAGCCACACCCTGTCCGCTGACAACTTCAATGGCGTGAAGGCGGGTTTCCCAATGGACGGACGCACCAATCTCAGTGTCGGCCTGGCGTATCTGTTCGATAAAAAGAAAAGGCTGGAGAAGACAGCGGAGCCTATCGTCTATGACAACCGTCTGCGCATGATGCCTGCACTGCCCTTCATCATGCCGAAAGCAGAACAAGAGAAGCACCGCACCATCATGGGCAGGGCTTTTCTTGACTTCCCTGTGAATGAGACGGTCATCTACCCCAAGTACCGACGCAATCCGCAAGAGCTGCGGCGCATATGCGCAACGATCGACAGTGCCCTGTTCGACAAGACCATGCAGGTGACGAGCATCTCGCTCCACGGCTATGCCTCGCCAGAGAGCCCGTACAGCAACAACACGCGCCTTGCCAAGGGACGCACGGCAGCTCTGATGGGATTTATCAGCAGGAAATACAAAATACCTGCATCGCTGTTCCACAACCAATACACTCCTGAGGACTGGTACAACCTGCGCGGATTTGTTGCCACCGAGGGACGCCGCCGCGTGAAGGGCGACATCTGGTATGAGAACGCGTCTATTCTTGAGACCCCCGAGACGCCCGACTGTGTGACGCGCAACCGCACGGAGTTGCTGCGCATCATCGACCTCAACATCGATGCCGACCAAAAGGAGGATATGCTGAAGAAGGTGGATGGCGGTGAGCCATATCGCTGGTTGCTGCAAAACGTCTACCCTGGACTGCGACATACTGATTACATCATCGAATACGTGGTGCGCAACTACCCCGTAAAAGTGGCGCGCCGACTGATATATACCCACCCCGAGGCGCTGAGCCTGAACGAGATGTATCGAGTGGCGCAGAGCTGCGAGGAGGGCTCGGACGACTGGCTTGACGCATTGACCATTGCCGCCAAGCAGTATCCCGATGACAAGACGGCCAATCTCAATGCTGCCTGCGCTTGTGTGAAGACACGACGGCTCACCGACGCCAAGCGTTTTCTTGCCAATGCCGGCGACTCTGAGCAGGCAAGGTATCTCTCGGACATCATAAAGGCTATGGAGGGACGTGCCAACTGGAAGATGGAGAATGGGAGAGTGGTGATCATCAACGACTAAGGAACTTATGTTTTCAAAAAGGAACTTATGTCTTCAAAAAGGAACTTATGTTTTCAAATATGAGAATTAATAACATACACACTGTCTTGCTCGTGGCGTCGCTTGCTGCCATGACATCGTGCTCCAACGAATCGCTGTCAGAATACGAGCGCACTAAGGAGCGGTTTCTTGACGACATCGACGGCAATATAGGCAACACGCAGACATGGAGGACTGCGGTGACAATCAAAGCTAACGTCACCGCCGACGCGCCCGTGAAGCTGTGGCTCATGTCGGACAACGACAAGGGTACTCTTTACGACTACAAATATCTGACAACAAGTGCCAGCGTAAACCTGCTGGCACCGCAAGGGCAGGGCGAGAACATGTATATCGTGAGCGTCTGCAACCGCAACAAGAAAATACACAAAATCGAACTGACAGGAAAAGCCGTGCAGAATGTTGACGTCGACTGCAACGACGACGAGGCGGCGACGGAGAACAACGTGGCAAAAAGTATGCAGGCGGCAAAGACACCGCAAGTTGCAGCTGACGCACAAGCCACTGTCGGTGCACAAGCTGCGGCCGACGCATCGCTTTACGGAAGCAGTGTTGCCGGAAATGGCAAGCTCTACCAGTTCACCACTGAGCAGAAGAATGAGGCCATCGATGTGCTGAGGTCCTACTACCGCGAGAAGGTGCCCGCCAAGTCGCTCAGTCTCAACTGCGACTACGAGTTGGAGTCGAAGGGTGATTTCCGCATCACGTGGTTTGCCGGCAACTGCATGTCTAACACGCCGCACACGCTGGGCTACTATTACCATTCGCCCGGCACCTACGACGACATCAAGTACGTGGATATATCCGAAACCGAAATCTATGACTACATCGATGGCTATGCCAAAGTGCAGTATAAGGTCAATGACAGGGCGGCACAAAAGTATGGCGTGGAGGCCAACCGCTGGTATGACGCCAACTTCGACATGCACGACACTTTCGAAAATCCCCACCCAAGCTTATGGACACGAGCTGGCGATGATGCTTACAACAGTCTCGATGTGTACAACCGTTACGGTAACGACATTTCGGCCCTGCGTGGCATATCGTTCGTGCTTAAAGTGCCCGCGGGAATGCGCGTGGGATTCTACGACCGCATAGAGGACCAGGGCCAGCCCGAACAGTACGACCGCTTCATCAAGATGGGCATCAAGCCCTACACCACACGCAACAACTTCAAGGCGATGAACTTCTCGTGCGAGGCGATGAACATGAACATGAACGGTGCCTATCGCAGTTGTGTGGTGACCACGAAGCACGCCCACTGGCTCGGAATGGAGAACGACTACACGGGTGGCGACCTCGACTGCAACGACGTGATATTCGAGGTGAGCGCCGATCTCGACATCTATACGCCAAGCGTTGTCGAGCCTGACCTCGAGCCGTTCGGTGAGTATGACGACCGCTTGCCGTGGACGCTCGCTTTCGAGGATGTCTACCGCAACGCGGACTACGACTTCAACGATGCTGTCATCAAGCTGTCACCCGACTATGAGAAAGACTCGTGCGCAGTGACCGTGATGGCAGCCGGAACAACTGAGAAAATGTATCTGCACTACGATGGACCCGACGGAGACGTGTGCCTCGGCGAGATACACCAACTGCTGGGCGGTGGCAACGGCTGCATCAACACCACACGGCAAACACCGCAAACCGACTTCGTGAACATTGGTAATGTCGCTTGGCCAAAGACTTACAACATGAAGGAAGACGCACGCCGATTCTACATCGAGGTGAAGCGCGGCACATGCACGGACTGCAGCGACATTCTCTCGCTGCCCGACACAGATGGACAACTGCCACAAGCCGTCCTCGTGGCTGGCGAATGGAAGTGGCCCTTGGAGGGTGTGGCCATATCAAAGGCTTACACGTCGTTTGCGCAATGGGCCAAGAACGGCAATGAGATCAACCACTGGAAATGGTATAAGAATGCGACCCCCAACAGTGTCGTTGATTATTAGCTCCTGTGTGCCGAAGGAGAGTGACGAATCTTGTCTGAAAACCAGCATATTTTGAAAATTCTGAAATTCAGTGGCGGGCTGGGAAACCAAATCTTTGAATATGCCGTCTATCAATATCTCAAAAACAAATATCCCAAACAGCATATTTACATATACTGCGATGGCGATGTATACAGCCAACATAATGGATGCATTGAGGTGGACAAAGTCTTTGATGTCCGCTTGCCCAAGACCCCACTTTGGGTGAACTATGCCTGGAAGCTGTTCTCCATCTATTGCCGATACGCCAACTACACACTTTGGGACGAAGACACAACGCCACCGATAAAGGACGAAGGCGATATGTTTATGGTGGCCTATCACCCCGACAACCGCTATGTCCCCAACAGCAATGATTGGCTCAAATTCAGGAATCCATGTTTGTCGGAACGCAACCGCCAGGTCTTAAGCAGCATCACCGGCTCCTACTCGGTGTTTGTGCACGTGCGTCGTGGCGACTATCTTTTGCCCAAAAACATCAAAAGGTTTGGCAACATATGCACTGCGGACTACTATCGGGAAGCCATGAAAATCATGACCGGACGTCATCCCGAGGCACGCTTCTTCATCTTTTCCGATGACATGGCGTGGACAAGAGCACACGTGGCTGAGCTGTTGCCCGACGCTACTTACGTCGACTGGAACAAAGGGTCCCAAAGTTTCATCGACATGTATCTGATGACATGCTGCAAAGGTGGCGTTATAGCCAACAGCACATTCAGCTATTGGGGGGCACGACTTGGAGAGAAAAAAGACGTAGTGTATCCGAAGAAATGGCTCAACTCATCATGGGGAGCCCCCGACATTTTCGAGAGACACTGGATAGGGATATAAACCGGAGTTGATAGCCACGGTGCTGTGCCGCATGGCATCTCCGGCCGACAACGGATGGTGGGCATTCCGTTTTCCAATAGAAGGAAATCGGAATGCCCACCTTTTATGTCTTCGGATAGACGCGTGAGATCCTTCTCCGTTCATGGTTCATGGACGGTCATATTATGATTGTTGGCCTTTCTGGAATTTGGAGTGACGAGACCAGTGGCTTGAATGTAAACCGGGATCTGTGCTGACAGTCTTGGTAAAGGCTGCCTCTGGCGAAAGGGTCAGAGAATGCCAGACAACTGAAGATCCCGGCGCAACTGCTCGGTTGTGGTGAACACCACGCCGTGCCATCCGGCGCGCTTGGCGCCCTCGATGTTCTCGGCCTTGTCGTCGATGAACAGGCACTCGTCCGCCTTCACGCCAAACCTCTCGCAGAAAGCGTCGTAGATGGCCTCGTCGGGTTTGAGCAAGTGCACCTGGTAGGAGATGAGGCTCCCTTCCAGTTCGGCAAACGGCTTGGGGAACTTGCGCATCACATCGAATACCTTTGTGGACCAGTTGGACAGTCCCAATAGCCGGTAGCCCTTGGCTTTCAGTTGTCTCATGAGCTCGGTGATGCCCGGCACCTCTGCCGTGAAGATGTCGGTGTATCGCCGATCGAACAGGTCGATGGTCTGTGCGGCCTCAGGCCATTGCCGTTTCCATTCCTCCATGTACTCGCTAAAGGTCTTGTCAGCCTTGTCGAGCCGTCCGTTGTTTTCTTCCGTGAGCACGTGAGCCATGAACTGGCGTGCTTGCTCGTCGCTGCCCAGCTGGCGGACGAAGAATGTCAGGAAGTCGTACTGTACCAGCACACCTCCGAAGTCGAAAACGATATTCTTAATCATGGTCTTTCATCAGTGAGGCGGGCGCGTCCTTGTAGGGATGTGCCAAGTCGAGGTAATAGAAGTTGTGCTGAAACTCGGTGCCTGCCTTGGGCGGTGTCATGTAGTCGCCATACATCTTGGTGAGCAGGTAGTCGCTGTCAGCGGCGCCACGGAGCGTGATGCCCTCGAAGGAGTAGAGCTTTCCCTCGCCAAAGACCTCGCGTGGCACGATGCTCCGGAAGTCGTCGTCGAAGCAGAGCACATAGCGCGACTGGTCGTAGTCGTATCTGTGGAGCAGGTGGCTGATGCTTCTCTGCAAGCCCTCCACGGTGAAGAGGCGGCGGCAGAGCAGTGGCAGCCAACAGCTTGGGCCGTGGCCGTGGCGGTAAGGGTCGCGGTAGGTGAAGTAGAGCAACTTGCACAAGTGCTTGTAGTGGCGCACGTGAAGCCACTGGCGCAGGCGCCCGTCGGGCATGCCGTCGAGTGGGAACACGTCGACATAGACGCCACCGAGGTAGCGCAGGTGTGCGTGCTCGATGAGCGTGGTGCGCGCATCTTGCATCTTGGCAAAGGGTTGCGGGTAGTGCTTGTCGTTCTCGGCGCACACCAGTTCGTAGCCCTCAGGCAGCCATTCCTGGCAGTGGGCGATGAGCTTGTCGTAGTCGCTGTGGGGCATGCACACGTCGGCATCGTCGTCCCAAGGGATGAAGCCCTTGTGGCGTACGGCTCCGAGCTGGGTGCCGGCGGCGATGAAGTAGCGGAGCTGGTGCTTCCGGCACGTCTCGTCGATGGCCTTCAGCGTGCCGAGCATCACCTGGTGCAAGTCGTGTAGATCGTAGTTCGTCATGTATGTGTATGATCGGTTGTCTCCACAAAGTTACACTTTTTCCATCATATTTCATTCCTGTGACAAACAAAAAATCCCCATCGGCACACACCGATGGGGATTTCCTTTATGTGTGGCACGCTTGTTCCGCTCTTGCCGCCACCTTTTTCTTGTCTTATTTCAGAGTGGTCTCCTTCAGGCTACGGCTCACCAACATGCCCTTGACGCTGACCTTTGGCGCTCGGAAGGCGCGGTTGGCCTTGAAGTGGAGGGTGAAGAGTGTTGCGCTGCCCTCGATGGTTGACTGCTCGCCGATGTTGACGAAAGTGGGATAGAGCACCTGTGAGCCGTCGGTGTGGTGGCGGTCGTAGGTCATGTTGCGCATGCCCTTCACCGCCACGGGTTCCGTCTTGGTGTACTGCATCAGCTTCAGGTCATAGGGCATCACGAGGCTCAGGGCGTTGACGGCCTTCAGGTCCGTGCCCTTCACCGTGACCGCCACATCGTCGCCAGCCTGGTAGTTGGCCTTGTTGTAGGTGTAGGTGACGGAGCCTTGCGGTTGCCGGTCATCCTGGTGGGCGATGCCGCCATCGAGCAGTGTGGCCACATTGGAGATGTCGTAAGCGTCGATGAGGCCGTTGCCGTTGATGTCACCGTTGGAGATGTAGCCGTCGAAGTCGCTGTCGCCCTTCTTCAGGCCCGTGTAGTTCATGTAGGAAGTGAGGTCGTTGTCGTCAATCTTGCCGTCCTGGTTGACATCGCCGGGTATGAGCACCTTGGTGTCAGGCAGGCGGAATACATAGAGCTCCGCGCCCGATCCGAAGTCGCCCACGGCCTGCTTCACGTCCATGCGGATGTAGCGAGCCTGCGGATGGCCGGCGAAGGTCACGTCCTTCTTGGCCGGTGTGCGTTGCCACTGCTGCGTGCCGGCCGGCAGCCATGTCTTGCCGTCCTTCGAGGTGAAGATGTCAGCCTTGAGGATGGTGCCGTTGCCCGCATTGGCGCGAGGCACATACTGCATCTTGTCGAGCGTGACGGTGGCGTGCAGGTCCATGGTGACGGAGAACGGCACCGCCTTGGTGTAATAGTCGGTGTGCCAGATGTCGCCACCCTCCTGGAAGTCGAAGAGCCTGCTGATGGCAAAGCCGTCCATGTCCTTGGCCGTGCTGGTGGCGGTGATGCCACGCAGGGCATACTCCAGCGGGTTCTTGCTGGTCTTGGCGCTGATGGCTGCCCAGTCGCTGTGCCCGTCGGCATTGACGGCACGCACCTCAAAGGTGTAGCTGGTGCCCGGCAGCAGGTCCTCGAAGAGGAGGCTGTTGTTGCGGATGGTGGAGTAGGTCATCGAGTCGAAGCGCACCTCGTAGTAGTCAGCGTTGTCTACAGGCTTCCAGGTGGGGGTGAGCGTGTAGGGAGCGGTCTTCGTCTCCTGGGCCACGGGCGCAGCGAGCTGTCCGTGGTGTGTCAGCAGTCGAGCGGCAGCCTGGTCATAAGCAAATCCCTTGACATCGACCGTTGTCTCATTGGCCGTGATGTCGCTCTTGGCCAGCGTGACCTCGATGACGGGGTTCTTGGTGATGTGCCATTCAGCTGCGGCAGTGTCGGGCATGGCAAAGGCGGCCAGCTGTGGGTGCTCCACATATCTCCAGGTGTTTGCGCCCTCGCCTTCGCTGAGTGTCACCTTCTTCTTGCCGATGGTGGCACGGACGCTCTTCGGCTTGGCCGTGGCGTTGATGCGCAGGACGGTAGTCTGCTCCTTTGTCATGCCGTCGAAGTCGCCCTCTGTCGGGCAGATGGTCACGCAGAGGTTGCCCTTGGCGTCGAGTTCCGAACTGACCTTGGTGGTGGTGTGCTTGCCGCCGAGGTAAGCCTCGGTGGTTCCGTCGTCATCATATAAGGTGAACTCGGAGTGTCCGGCAGGCCATATCTCAAAGATGCGCTCGCCCTTGTTCACCTGGTGGATGTTGTTGTTGGGGCGGTTCATGGGTATGATGGCTCCAGCCTTGACGAAGAGCGGCAACTTCCAGAGCGGTGCATCGTAGTTGTTGAGGATGCGGCCACCCTCGTAGACATCACCGGTGAAATAGTCAATCCACTGGCCTTCGGGCAGGTAGATGCCGTTGCGCACGTCGTTTCCCGCCTTGTCGGCCTGAGTCTGCTGGTAGATGGGAGCCACGAGCAGTGATGGGCCATACATGTACTGATACTTCGTGGCAGCCGAGTGGGTGTATCGGTTGGGGTAGTCGAGGAACATGGCGCGGATGAGCGGTTCGCCCGTCACGGCCTGCTGTGCGCAGGTGTAGGTGTAGGGCAGCCATTCCGACTTCAGCTTCAGGTAGGCCCTGTTGAGGCTGGTGGCCGGCTCGCCGAGCGCTTGCGGATACTTCTCGTTGGCACCCCATCCGTCCATGTTGAGCTGCATGGGCGTGAACGCCTTCCACTGGAAGTCGCGTATGTTGACCAGTTGGTTCTTGCCTCCGAAGATGCCATCCATGTCCGACGTGATGTTGCCCATGCCCGACAGGCCAGCGCCGATATAAGTGGGGATGTGGAAGCGGATGTACTCCCATTCTCCGCCGTTCTGGTCACCCGTCCACACGCCTGCGTAGCGCTGCGTGCCGGCCCATCCGTCGAGCGTGATGATGAAGGGGCGTGCGTCAGAGCCATAGTAGGGCATGATGTGCGCCACGTCGGCTATGCCGTTGAGCCCGAAGCTGTATCCGGCTCCGACCCATGCCACGTCGGTCTTCAGCACGCGCACGCCAGCGTCGCGCACCTCCTTGACGATGTCGCGTTGCAACAGGGCGGGAATGCTGTCGATGGGGTGGAGGTTCGACTGGGTCCAGAGTCCTATCTCCACACCCTTGGAACGGGCATAGTCGCCGAAGCTCTTGAGGTTGGCGATGTTGCCGTCGAGGGTGCTGGTCTGTCCGTAGCCGGCACCGTAGCCGTCGTTGGGCAGCACCCATCCCAGTGGCATGTCGGCCGCGTTGTATCGGTCGATGACGGCGCGGGCAGAGAACTGGTAGTTGTCCTTCTCTCCGTTGAGGCTTTCCTTGATGCCTCCGTTGTCCTTTTGGCTCTCGGTGTATCGCTTGCCGTCCTCGAAGAGGATGCCGCGCGAGGGATCGGAGGTCTCCTTCCAGTAGTCGCGGTTGTAGGCGTTGAGATGTCCCTCGTAGAAGGCAAACTTAGGCAGCAGCACGGGGTTGCCCGTGAGCTGGTAGTAGTCGTTGAGAAGTTCGGTGGGGTGCTGGTCGACCATGAAGAACACGTCCATCCAGGGTGTGTCGTGTGTGATGGCCACCAGTCCCTTGTCGGTCTTGCCGAAGTCGTAGGTGCCCGGTTGGAACGTGTAGCACATCAGGCCGTAGCCCCCCGTCGACCAATAGAAAGGTGCGGGTGAGCAAACGCCGCCGTCGGTCCAAGAGTTGGTGTTGACGATGTCGATCTTCTGTCCGCGATGCGAGAAGCGTCCGTTCTGCACACCGCCGCCGTAGTACCACTCGTCAGGCTTCTGGCTGAGCGTGAGTGTGGTCTGTCCGTGCTCGAAGGTGGTGGGCAGGGCCTGGCTCACCACGGTCTGCTGGCGCCTGAGGTCGGTGACGCTGACGAGCGCCCCCTTCTTGCTGAAGTCGACGCGCACGTCGCTGGTGCAGACGCTCACCTTGTCGCCCTCGTTGGCGACGACCAGCGGTCCCACCTCACGGCGTGGGTTGTTGGTGAGGATCTGCGCCTCGGGCTTGGCCTGCGGATCGCGGATGATTCCTCCGCTGTTGTCCTGGAAGAGGCGGAAAATGTTGGGACCATAGAAGTCGATGGTCATGGTGTGGCCATCGGCCAGCGTCACCTCGGCGGTGGTGGCGTTGATGCGCCTGATGCCCGTCACGTCAGAGGCCAGCGTGGCCAGTGCGGGGGCTGATGCCATGAGGGCGGAGAGCATCAGGCGTTCAAGATGTTTGTTCATGGTTATGAAGTTGGTTGTACGTCTTAGTTGTCGTTTCGGTAGCGGTCCTTCAGGTAAGGGCCTTCGCTGGGGCGCAACGAAAAAAGGTGTGCCGGAGTTATCTCTGACACACCTTCTCGTGTTGGTAGGGACGATCGGGCTCGAACCGATGACCTCTGCAATGTGACTGCAGCGCTCTAAACCAACTGGGCTACGCCCCTGTTTTCGGTGTGCAAAATTACGAAAGATTTCTGTTACCTCCAAATTTTTCGGCAAGAATTTTATAAAAAAGTGCATTTTATGGTTTTAAAGGTACTTGCCGATGGGTTTCGAGAGGGAAGGTGCAGGTAAGGCGCGGGTGCCGTCGGTGCTGGCGACGATGTCTCTTGGTAGTGGTGCGACTTTCCCGGACGTTGCTCCCATGTCTCCAAAGCGTTGCAAATGGTAACATTCGCCGAAAATGCAAGGCTTTTCCTTGGAGACTCGCCCGATGTTTGATACTTTTGCGGTATGAAGTTGTGTGGCGCCATAGCCATTGTGTGGCAACCCCGCCACACGTAACAGGAAAAACCTATATTGACATGAAACAAACCCTAAAGCAAACGATGTTGGGCGCTCTGCTCCTGCTGGGAGGCTTGACGACTGCCACGGCGCAGCAGGAAGAGGTCACCCTGCCCAAGCCCCTGCCCACGCTCAAGGTGGAAGGCCGCTGGCTGACCGACCAGCACGGCAACCATGTGGTGTTGCATGGCGTGATGGACACGCCAAGCGCTTATTTCAATGGTGGCCGGTGGGGATGGAGCTACAGCAGCGTGACTCCCTGCATCAATTACTTCAAGAAGATTTTCGCGGGCCTGGAGCAGGCCCGTTGCAATGTGTTCCGCCTCCACATGGATCCCGCCTGGACCAACGACCCCGCAAGTGACTACGTCTACGCTGGCTCCGAGGGCCAGGCCTCTGACGCCACAGGCGAGGCCTCCATCACCAAGTTCAACCCAGACCGACTGACCTCTTACCTGAAGACGCTCTACTTCCCCCTGGCCAAGTCGGCCATGGACCACAGGATGTATGTCGTGGTGCGCCCGCCCGGAGTGTGCCCCGGCAAGCTGAAGGTTGGCGATTACTACAACCGGTATCTCATGACCGTGTGGGACATCTTCACCAAGAACGACTCTGTCCGCAAGTATGCCGGGCAGATCAGCATCGAGCTCGCCAATGAGCCCGTGAGCCTGACCAACGCCGAGGGCAACGACGACCCCAAGGCCCTTCACGACTTCTTCCAGCCCATCGTCGACAAGATACGCGCCAATGGATTCACGGGCGTCATCTGGGTGCCGGGCACCGGATGGCAAGCCAACTACACCAGCTATGCCACCTATCCCATCGAGGGCTACAACATCGGCTATGCCGTGCATGACTACTGCGGCTGGTATGGTTGCAGCGACGACACGCCCAGCCCTGAGAACAAGATCAAGCAGTTTGGCAAGCAGGTGCCCGTGGTCGACACCAACCCCGTCATCATCACCGAGGTGGACTGGAGCCCGGAGAAGCCTGGCACCGGCCACTACAATGAGCACGGCACGTGGGTGCCCGGCAACTATGGCACATGGGCCACGGGGTCCACGTCGAAGTGGGGCAAGGCCTACAAGGCGATGCTCGACCACTACGGCAACATCTCCATGACGCTGTCGGGAACGGGTTGCCTCATCGATATTGACACCCTCATCGCCAAGAACAAGGTGGTGCCTGCCTTCGGAGGCCTGGAGGAGGCTTGCGGCAAAGCCTGCATGGACTGGTATGCCGAATACTACAACAAGGACTGGCCCCATGCCGACTTCAAGAATGTCTCATGCAGCGACTTGGGCAATGGCCGCTACAAGAACCCTGTGATCTTCGCCGACTTCCCCGACCCGGATGTCATCCGTGTGGACGACACCTATTATATGGTAAGCACCACCATGCACCACTTCCCCGGTGCCACCATCCTCAAGTCGAAGGACCTCGTCAACTGGCAGTACTGCGCCAACCCGCTCACGCAGCTCTCGTCGAAGGACGACTACTCGCTGCTCCATGGCAAGAACGCTTACGCCCGCGGCATGTGGGCCTGCTCGATGAAGTATCACAACGGCAAGTTCCACATCCTCATCAACGGCAGTGACGCAGGAGGATTCCTGTTGACGGCCACCGATCCCGAGGGTAAGTGGACCGTGAAGCCGCTGCCCCGCGTCTACTATGACCCGGGCATGCTCTTCGACAACGGCAAGGTCTATGTGGCTTGCGGCATCGGCAACATCCAGATGTGTGAGCTCGACGAAGACTTCAACTTCATCCGTGAGCAGAATGTCATCAAGGACAAGCAAGGCCTCGAAGGCAGTCACCTCTATAAGATTGGCGACTATTACTACATCTACGCCACCTACGGCGGCTGGCCCTCCGGACAGGCCGTCTTCCGCTCGAAGAACATCTTCGGTCCCTATGAGGAGAAGATGCTCGTGGAGAAGACCATCAACGGCAAGCCCAACACCGTGCACCAGGGCGCCTTGGTGGACACGCCCAGCGGCGAGTGGTGGACCGTCCTGCAGCAAGACCTCGGCAGCGCTGGCCGCATGCCTAACCTGCAACCCGTGAAATGGACGAACGACTGGCCTGTCGTGGGCAACAAGGGCGTGCCCTACACAGCCTACAACAAGCCTGCCACGGGAGAGCCTCAGCCCAAGGCATCGCTGCCCACCAACGACAACTTCCGCAGCTATCCGCTCGGCATGCAGTGGGAGTGGAACCACAATCCCGACAACGGGGCGTGGAGCCTCTTCGAGCGCCCGGGATGGTTGAGACTGAGACCTTCGGGAACGGCCGAGCGCCTCACCGAGGCACGCAACATGCTCACCCAGCGCATTTTCTGTTTCACCGACAAGACGTCGCTGGGCACCGTGCGCCTCGACGTGAGCCATCTCGCGGAAGGCGACCGCGCGGGCATCTGCATCTTCCAGGACCCCTATGCCATGATCGCTGCCGAGAGGCAGGACGGAAAGCTCAAGCTCTCGTGGAGGCAAGACACGCTGACCCATCTGAGTGACTTCACTCCAGCGGAGAAGACCGTCGAGCTGGCCGACACCGACATCGTCTACCTGCGCGCCATGTATAGCTATGCGACGGGACAGACCAAGTTCTATTACTCGCTCAACAACGTGCGCTTCACGCCGCTCGGCGAGACAACCACACTGCGCTACAACCTCAGCGTCTTCGTGGGCGCCCGCTTCGGCCTGTTCTGCTACTCCACGACACCCGGCTCGGAGGGCTACGCCGACTTCGACTGGTTCTCCACCGAGAGCAAGTTTGACGAGGCCAACTATTATCCCGCCGACTTCCAGGGCTACAGCGAGGACATGCTCACCGTAGACCGCCTTGCGGTCGATGCCGCGGCATGCGAGATGCTCGTGGGCAACAGCACGCCGCTGACGCTCACCGCCACCTACCGCGACGGTCACACCGACAACGTGGCGGCGCAGGCGCGCTACACCATCCAGGGCGACTGTGTGGAGATCAGCGGCGGACGCATCGTCGGCCTCAGCGAGGGCACGGCGGAGGTGACCGCCACCTATACCGACCCCTTGGGCCACGAACTGACCGAGACCTTTGAGGTGCGCTCCACCTTCTTCCCCTTCGCCTCTAAGTATGTCAACACCTCCTTCTTCGCTCAGGGCAAGTATGACGAGGCCACGCGTACCTTCCGGCCCGGGCAGTGGGGACAGATGGGGTGGCAGTACGACAACGGGGCTGACATGTCGGCCTACAAGTACTTGGTGGTCAAGCTCAAGAACACCAGCAGTTCGTCGCACCTCAACATCTTCACCAGCCCCAGCATCTGGAGCGCCAACCATTCCACGGCCGACTTCGGCACGCGCAAGCAGATCGTGGTCAACCTGCAGACGGCCAAGTATACCAGCGACGACAAGAAGGGCCAGGCCCTCGACACGAAGCATGTGTGCATCGTCAGCTTCTGGGGAACGGGCGGACAGGATATCCAGGTGGAGGATGTCTACCTCACCAACAACGACGATTACAGCCCCATCACAGGCATCGCCGACAACCAGATGCCCACCGTCAGCGATAGCCCGCAGCCCTGGTATGACCTCATGGGCCGCCGCATGCCTGATGGTGTGAAGCTCCCGGCTGGCGTCTATATCACCAACGGAAAGAAGATTGTTGTAAAATAAGTGATTTTATTCAGAGTGACAGACGGGCCCATGCGAGGGTAACCGTCAGCTTTTCTCCCCGCAGCTGCCTTGGCCGCAAAGAACCAAGGCGGTTGCGGGGAGTTTCAAATTGTCATCGCATGAGGTAATGTCTTTGGTTTGGCTCTATCCACAAAATAATATGGGCTCTTCGGGAATTTGGAGTGACAAGACCCATGGCTTGCGAGACATGCGTGAGCAGTTTCATCAGATTACAGTCCTACTGCGTGAGCGGTTTCATTCGGTTTGCAGTCCTACTGCGTGAGCGGTTTACCCAGTTTACATCCCTGCTGCGTAAGCGGTTTGCACCAGTTTGCAATTCTACTGCGTGAGCGGTTTAATCTGGTTTATGGCCCCTGGGGTTTATATCGGTTTACATTCAGGTCACGGGTCTCGTCACTTCAAATTCCAGAATAGATTTTTAAGACAACAAATACAACCTTTACAACATTGAACAACTTTTGTACCAATG